>Ga0209480_10000021_pt1 | contig 226120 bp, 186 predicted proteins | sample JI61114C2DNA_FD_187501 | JGI IMG/M metagenome (GOLD analysis project Ga0209480, IMG submission 187501) | Wastewater effluent complex algal communities from Wisconsin, to seasonally profile nutrient transformation and Carbon sequestration -... | ecosystem: Engineered > WWTP > Effluent > Algae...
AAATGAGGTTGGAAACTGGACTCATGTACCAGGTATTAGAAAATGGCAACCGACCACAATTACAATTTGCTCTTTTTAATACCCTTCCTTTTAAAAAGAAATAACTTATTTTAGTTATACAAAAAACACAAATGGACAAACTAACCGGCTTTACCACGCAATTACAAAACTGGATTTTCGGATTCGGACCAAAGTTAATCTCTGCCTTATTGGTATTTATCATAGGTCTGACCATCATTAACTGGACAGCTAAATTAGCCAAGAAGACCATGAACCAACGCAAAGTAGACGCTTCATTGCAGTCTTTTTTGTCTAGTATGGTGTCTGTTGGTTTGAAAGTGTTGTTGCTGATTACTGTTGCGGGAATGCTAGGTATTGAAACCACTTCTTTTGTAGCCATTATTGGTGCCATGGGTCTGGCTGTTGGTTTAGCTTTGCAAGGATCATTGGCCAATTTTGCAGGTGGGGTATTGATCTTGGTGTTCAAACCATTTAAAACTGGAGACCTGATTGAGGCAGGTGGACAAAAAGGAACCGTTTTAGAAATTCAAATCTTTAATACCATTTTGTTAACTGGAGATAATAAAACCATCATCTTGGCCAATGGCGCTTTGAGCAATGGAACTATTATTAATTATACCAAACACGGTAGCCTGCGCGTAGACATTAATGTACTCTTGGCTGGCGATACCAATATTGACCAAGCCAAAGCCATTGCCCTAGAAGTAATGAATGCACACCCATTGGTTTTAAAAGACCCTGCTCCAACTGTTAGCGTGATCAGCATTGCAGGCGGTGTAACCTTGGGTCTAAGACCATTTACCCTAGAAGCCAATTTTGGAGACGTGTTTACCCAAGTACAAGAAGCTTTGAAGCGTGCAAATGATGCAGCAGGTATTGGTGGTCCAACCCCAACCAGCATCGTGATTAGCAAATAAAGAAAGATGGCAAGGCTTGCCTATCTTTGAAGCATGGGCTTTTTAGAGGTAAACAATATTAGCAAATTACAGAACGGCAAACCCGTAGTAGATGCTGTGAGCTTTACCCAAGCACCTTTTCAAAAACTGGCCATTGCTGGAGAAACCGGATCAGGAAAAAGTAGTCTACTCAAAATGATTGCTGGGTTGGAACAACCCAGTGACGGTATGATCTTTTTCCAGGACAAACACGTACTAGGCCCAGAATTTAGACTGGTACCTGGTCATCCAGATATTGCTTATCTCTCTCAACATTTTGAACTCCGCAATTCTTATAGAGTAGAAGAATTGTTGTCTTATGCCAATAAGCTTAGCGATGAAATGGCCAACGCCATTTTTGAAGTTTGTATGATCAACCATTTGGTCAAGCGCAAAACAGATCAATTATCAGGTGGAGAGCGCCAACGCATTGCCATTGCGCGATTACTCATAGGATCGCCCAAATTGCTTTTGCTAGATGAGCCCTATTCCAATTTGGATTTGATACATAAAAATATCCTGAAGGATGTAATTAGAGAGATAGGTGAAACCTTACAAATTACCTGTCTCTTGGTTTCACATGACCCAACCGATATTTTGCCATGGGCTGATCAAGTGATGCTGATGCAACATGGAAAAATAGTGCAGTCAGGAGAACCGGAGCAAGTATACCAACACCCCACAAACGCTTATACAGCAGCACTCTTGGGCAAGTACCAAATTCTACCACCGCATATTGCAGACCTGCTTTTACCTTATAGTGGAACAGCACCATTGGGTAAGAGAATTTTTGTGCGGCCAGGGAATTTTAAACTAGCAAGCGTGGATCATGGTGTGGCCGCACAAGTGCGCAACATTCAATTCATGGTAGGATTTTTTGAATTAGAACTGGTGGTGGAAGACACCATTATCTATATCCATACTTTGAACAGACATGTTCAAAAAAACGAAATCATTTTTATTGCACTAGATACCAAGACCATTCAGTTCTTGGGATAATCAAAAAGTATCACATGCGATTGCTCTATTTTCTACTGTCTTTATGTATTGGTATACAAGTGATGGCTCAAACAAATCCTATTATACCAAAACCCGTTAGTTATCAAAGCCTCGCAACTGCCGGTGTAAAGCTAGATGCTAGTTCCAAAATTGTTGGGCCAGCTAAGTATCAGGCGCAATTGCAGTATTTGCAAGCAAGTTTGAAGCAACAAACAGGATTGCAATTGGGCATCAGCAAAAAGGTTCCAAAATCAGGCAGTTATCTCTTGATCCAAGAAGACCCAACACAAATAGACAAGGCAGAAATGTACCTGTTGGAATCAAAGGGCAATGAAATCAAGATCACCGTTAAAGACATTAGAGGTTTGGTGAACGCTATTCAAACCCTTTTACAAATCTGCCCCTTACAAAAAAGCAGCAGTTTTGAAGTACCAGCTGTAGCCATCAAAGACTACCCAAGATTTGAATACAGGGGTATGCACTTAGACGTGGTAAGACATATGTTCCCATTGGAATTCATCAAAAAATATATTGACTATTTAACTTTTCACAAGTTCAATACGTTTCATTGGCATTTAACAGACGACCAAGGATGGCGCATAGAAATCCTTTCTTATCCCAAACTCAATAGCATTGGTTCTTGGCGCAATGCCACACTGATAGGGCATTTCAAGGATACACCCGCGCGCTATGACAGCACGCGCTATGGCGGATTCTATACCAGAAAAGAAGTCAAAGAAGTGATTGCTTATGCAGCATTGCGCGGCATTGAAGTGATTCCAGAAATAGACATACCTGGCCATAGCCGCGCAACCATCACCGCTTACCCCGAGTTCAGTACCAAACCTGATACCACTTGGAATGTGGCCACCACCTGGGGCATGTACAATAGACAGAACAATGTGTTGGCACCAAGACCAGCAACATTTACTTTCTTGAGAACCATCTTCCATGAAATCTCAGACCTCTTCCCTTCAAAGTATATACATGTGGGTGGAGACGAGTGTAGCAAACTTTGGTGGAAGGCAGACCCTTTTTCACAAGCATTTATGAAAGAAAAAGGACTCAAAGACGAGCACGCATTACAAACCTATTTTATTAGTCAATCAGCCAAATATTTAAAAGAAAAAAACAAACAAGTTATTGGCTGGCATGAGATTTTGGAAGGAGAACTAGATACATCGGCCATTGTGATGAACTGGGGCGGTGCTAAGGAGGGTATTGAGGCGGGAAAACTCAAACACCGCGTAATCATGACACCCGGCAAGCCCTATTATTTTGACCATTACCAATCACATGATCCCAATGATTCATTGGCCATACACGGCTACAATACCATGGATTCTGTGTACCAATATGACCCCGTTCCTGCCGCTTTGCGCGATGCTAAATTGGACCAATACATTATTGGAGGTCAAGCCAATGTTTGGACAGAATACATGGGTTATGGTACCAAGGTAGAATACATGATCTTCCCTCGCATGACCGCATTGAGTGAATCTTTGTGGACGCCAGCGGAACAAAAAAACCTAGACGATTTTCGCAATCGTTTAAAACAAAACATGCAGCCGCGATACGATTTTTGGGGAGCCCATTATTTTAAACAATGGGAACAATGGACCAGAGACAAACAATAACAACTGTTTATGGGTTTTAAAAATTAAATTCGTGGAATAAATAGGGCCTTCCATTATCCATGAATGCTTGCAAATCACTTGGCTTATTGTTCATAGCAGCTTTGATGTCACTAACATCAAACGCGCAAACCGATACGGCATTTTGGTTTGGGGCACCAGCTATTACTGCAGGTCATGGCAATTCACCCATTATCATGCGTTTGTCAAGTTATGCTAGCCCGGCAGATATTTTGATAACCATGCCGGCCAATCCAAGTTTTGCGCCCATCCCGGTACACTTAGACCCATACTCCGCATTCTCCGCCAATCTTACTAGTTTTTTAAACCAGATAGAAACAAAGCCAGTTAATACGGTTTTGAACAATGCCCTCAAAGTGGTTTCTACTAGCAATATTTCTGCTTACTATGAAATGCAGGGTAAACCAGGGGCTTCTGCTTTTAACCCAGAAATCTTTGCACTCAAAGGAAATATCAGTAAGGGAAAAGCATTTATGATTCCCGGGCAAAATCGTTTTGCAAATGGCAACTATACCCCTGTCCCCAAAAATGGATTTGTAGTGGTAGCTACTGAAGACAATACGGTAGTAGAAATCACACCAAGCAAGGAGGCAGTTGGTCATAGTGCAGGTGTAAAATTTAGTGTAACCCTGAACAAGGGAGAAACTTATTCCGTAAATGCACTGAATCAAGACGGACCCAATCATTTAGTGGGTAGTACGGTTACCGCCAATAAACTGATTACTATTACAGTTTATGATGATTCTATTGGACCACCCACGGGCTGCCGCGATCTGGTAGGAGACCAAATTATTCCAGAAGAAGCCAATGGTAATGAGTTTGTGATTATTAAAGGAGAGTTGTCTTTTAGTCCAGATTTTGGAGACTATTTTTATGTGCTAGCCACTACTGATGGTACCCAAGTATTTGTCAATGGCACCCAAGTAATCACGCTCAACCGAGGTCAGGTCTATGAAGGTGTTTTGAATCAACCCAGTGCTTATGTAAAAACCAGTAACCCCGTTTATCTAAATCAAGTAACAGGAATTGGTTGTGAAATGGCTGCTACTAATTTGCCCAGTATTAGATGCACAGGATCCTCACTGGTATCTTTTGTACGCTCTGTGAATACCCCATTCTATCTAAACCTACTTTGCAAAGCCACTGATATCAATGGTTTTCTATTAGATGGGCAAACTAATATTATTACAGGGTCTATGTTCAATGCCGTTCCAGGTACCAATGGAGAATGGATGTATGCAAAAATTAGTACGGGTAACTTACCTAATTTAAATACCCTGATTCCCGATGGCGTAAACACTACTGTCTCCAATACCAGTGGTTTGTTTCACTTAGGATTCTTAAATGGATCAACTAGTACCGGAAACGTATTGGGATATTTTTCCAACTACGCGCAAACAACCTTGTCCCCTCAAATTGCAGGACTTACCTGCGCGGGCAACAATATCAACCTCCAAGTATCTCAAGTCATTGGAGCTACGTATCAATGGACAGGACCCAATGGATTTAGCAGTACCATTTATAATCCCAGTATCCCCAATGCCAACACCAGTAATAGCGGATTGTATAGTGTGGCTATGAATATTTTGGGATGTGGTATTTTCAGAGACAGCATTGACTTAATCGTACATCCAGCACCCACCATCACTATCTCACCCAATGATTCTATCTGTCAGGGACAAACCAAAAATTTGATTCTCACACCAACAGGTACGGCACCATGGCGTGTGGGTTATACCGATGGTAGCAAAACAGATACACTTACTATTGTTACTGCACCTTATACACTTGCGGTATCGCCAAAGGCACAAACAACTTATACCTTATTGAGTATTACCGATGCCAATTCTTGCACAGCTGCATCCCTAACAGGTGCACCCAATGTGAGCAGTACTGTCTCTTTATATGCCAAGCCGGTTCCTGTATTTACCGTGTCTGCGCCAGCCTGCGAGAACCAACTATTTTCATTTACAGATCAGTCAATAGCCAATACCAGTGGGCTTGCGCGATGGTATTGGAATTTTAAAGATGGCAATACCAAGGATACTACCGGTGGTGGAACTTTTACCAAAAGCTTTGCCACATGGGGAACTTATCCCGTTCAATTATTGGTGGAATCAAACAAGGGATGTTTGAGTGATACTGTGACCACTAATGTGACCGTGCACCCCAAGCCAGTGGTAGGTTTCATACTTCCCAAAGTTTGCTTGAGCGATGCTTCTGCCCTCTTCACAGACACTACCACTATTGCAGATGGAACCGCTGCACAGATGACCTATCTCTGGAATTTTAATGCTGGCACACCAGCTATTACACCGGGACCAAATACGCTCACAAGCACCTTACAAAACCCTGCTGTTAAGTATAACAAATCTGCGGATTATCTAGTATCCTTAACCGTAAGTTCCAAAGACGGATGCGTGAGCAATCTCACCAAAACCTTTACGGTCAATGGTTCTGTGCCCAAGAGTCAGTTTGTAGTTTTGCAACCAGCAGCACTATGTAGCAATGATTCTGTGCGCATACAAAATACATCTACCGTAGATTTTGGTACGGTAACAAGGGTAGAAATTACTTGGGATTTTCTCAATGCACCATCAGTTAAAACTATTGATGATGATCCGTATTTAAACAAGGTATATGCGTATCGCTACGCCGATTTTCAAAGCCCAGTAAGCAAACCCATTTCTGTACAGTTCAAAGCATTTTCAGGAAGCGCCAGTGCTTGCGCCGATATTAGTACTCAGGTAATCACGCTGAATCAAAGCCCCAAAGTTAGCTTTAGCACCATGCCTAGCATTTGTCTAGAAGCCGCTCCCAGAGCCATTTTACAAACAAGTTATAATAGTGCTGTTACAGGAACATTTAATTACACAGGTACAGGTGTAAGTGCTGCGGGAGTATTCAATCCGGCTCTTGCAGGAGTGGGAATTTATCCTATTCAGTTTATGCAAACATCGGCCAAGGGATGTAAGGATTCACTCACGCAATCCATTCAAGTATGGCCAAGCCCTGTTGCCAAATGGGGTGTGGCTTCTCCGCTTTGTGAAAAAAATGCACTGACTTTTTCTGATAGTTCTATAGCCAATTTCAGCAATATTGTACAACGCAATTGGGTTTATGGAGATGGCAATACCGCTGTGCGCAACAATGCCAATGACTATACTTATACTTATGCAGCTGCCAATAGTTTTACGGCTAGTTTGCGCGTGACAACGGATAGTGGTTGTGTAAGTGCACTCAACACTCAGACCATAAAAGTGAACCCGCTTCCTATTGTTGATTTTAGCATTCCACAAATTTGTTTGCCAGATGGTAGAGGTCAATTCACTAGCAGTACTAGCATCAGTGATGGTTCTACAGCACTCTTGAGTTATCGTTGGAATTTCAATGATCCCAATGATGCTAGCTCTAGCACATTGCCCAATCCAATACATCGCTTTAGCGCAGTGGGTCCTTATCCCATTCAATTAATTGTACGTAGTAATAATAACTGCGTTGATAGTAGCACCAAAATCATCTCTAGTATTTATCCGCAACCCAAGGCCAATTTTAGTGCATCGGATACCATCATCTGCATCAATGACGCTATTCAATTTACTGACCTAAGTGATGGCAAGACCAGCGCTATCAGCACCTGGGTTTGGGATTTTTCTGCTGGTAATACAGCCAGCATTCAAAATCCATCGCAGCTGTTCCGCGATAGTGGTAACATTCAAGTGGCTTTGCATATTCTCAACACACAGGGTTGTGTGAGTGATACGGCACTTAAAACCATCACCGTGTTCCCTTATCCAAAATTGGATCTGGGTCCTGATTTAAAAGTCTTGCAAAATGGTCAAGCCAGTTTGAAACCACTGTTCGTTTATGGCACGGGGCTAAGTTATCTCTGGACCCCATCTACTTATTTGGATTCTGATACCGCTGCCGTTCCCAATAGCAAACCCTTGGTTGATATTACTTACCAATTAGCGCTTTCTAATTTGGGTGGCTGCACGGTTACTGATGACATTTTTATTGAAGTACTCAAAGCCCCTCAAGTGCCCAATGCTTTTTCGCCCAATGGCGATGGTGTTAATGACACTTGGCGCATTCCATATCTTGACACTTACCCAGGCGCCACCGTTGATGTCTTTAACCGCTATGGTCAAAAAGTATTTTCTTCCCTGGGCTATGCCACCGAATGGACCGGCAAACTCAATGGCAAAGCACTTCCCGTTGGTACTTACTACTATGTGATCAATCCCAAAAACGGTTTGGAGATCATTAGTGGGTCGGTGACTATTGTTTACTAATTATCATTTGCATTCTAGACTGCCATAATGTTTTAATGATTTGCAAAACTGACGTTCATGATGTTTTGCCGTGATTCGCGCTTGCTCAAAGTTGTATTTCCTTCGCGTCTACCCTGGAGCTGGGCAAAAAGCAGCGCTGCTGCTAATTGCCCTGCCTCCGGCACCGCTCCAGAAAGGCCGCTCAGAAAACACAACTCTTGAGCGGCGATAGCCCGTCTAGTTGGGGGATGTTTTGGTGCCTGTAGTTTATTGCCTATGTTTTGCTACTATTGTTTTGACTCAAAAAAGAAATGTGAGTATAAAAATTACGAATGCCAAGTTTAAAACAGTTTGACTAAGTAGTCCTATAAATTCTTTTTTAGTACTATTTAGTTTCTTAGTCTTAGTTAAATAAACTAATTCTAAGAGAACAAGAAAGTTTGAAGCAAAAAGAATCACAGGTATCCAAAACATTTGTTCGTTGGTTGAAAACCGTTTTATGACTGAAAATACTATGTAAAAAACAACTGTTAGAACAATAGTAATTTCTAGTGCTTTTGAAACAAGTTTTCCATCTAATATTTCGTTGTAATTCTTTTTCATTTGCCTCACATAGTTTAAGTTGCTAGTATAGCTATTTAATAAAATAGGATTAAGAAAACATCACTCTCAAGATTTTTAAAATGTCTTGGCAGGTTTCAGCATCAAGGCTTCCAAGAAGTTTAGTAAGCCTGCTTTTATCAACGCCTCTAATTTGGTCTAACATTACCTGACCTTCTTCATTTTTAAAATTGGCGAATACCCTAGTTGGGTAGCTTTTTTGTGTATGTGTAAGGGGAGCAATTAACACGGTATTCAAAGAATTATTCATTGCCTGTGGTGATATTATCACACAAGGTCTTTTTTTATTTACTTCACTACCAATTGTTGGTTCTAATTCTACTAACCAAACATCAAATTGATAATATTTTTTTGTTGAGATTGATTTTGGCATTTCATTCTTTTACCAAGATTGATCAAATTTATTTGACATGCCTTCAAATACATCCTTTTCAGGTAAATCGCCTTTTTTAATCGCTAAATTAAACTGCGCCTCCCAAGTTGATATATCTAGATTTAATGGAGGACGCTTTTTCTTTTTATGTTTTGTAGGTTTTAAAACTAATGCAGATTCCTTATTCATAGTAACTTCTATTTCTTGACCATCAACCATATTTAGTTTTTCAATAATTTCCTTTGTTAATATTACGCCTCTTGAATTACCTATTTTACGCAAAGTAGTTCTCATTAGAATCTGTTCCATATAAAACCTTTTTACTAAGTTATAACAATATTTACGTTATAACAATAATTTTTTAACCTTTCACCAGTTGGCTTAATAAGTAATTGATACTAAAAAAACATAGGCAACAAACTACAGGCGCCAAAACATCCCCCAACTAGACGGACCATCGCCGCTCAAGAGTTGTGTTTTCTGAGCGGCCTTTCTGGAGCGGTGCCGGAGGCAGGGCAATTAGCAGCAGCGCTGCTTTTTGACCAGCTCCAGGGTAGACGCGAAGGAAATGCAACTTTGAGCAAGCGCGAATCACGGCAAAATTTCATGGCTGTCAGTTATGCAATTCATGAAACGGCATAACATTGTGCCTGTCTTGCTGCCATTCCCCAATTCCAACATTTTTGTAACAACCGTATGATTTCTGAAACCTATCAATCGTTAGCTTTGTCCAAACGATAGCTATGGCAGCATTGGAAAATTATGTGATGGGCAAATGGGTGAGGGGCGATGGCGATGGTCAGGCCCTCTTTAATGCGGTAACAGGAAACGCCATCGCAACGGCGAGTACAAAAGGTCTGGACATGGCCTCCATACTGCATTACGCCAGACAAAAGGGCAATCCAGCGCTCAGGGCCATGAGTTTTCACGAGCGCGGAAGAATGCTCCGGGCTTTGGCCTTGCACCTGCGCGAGCACTTAGACAAATTCTATCAGATCAGTTACCAAACCGGGGCTACCAAGGCCGATAGTTGGGTAGACATAGAAGGCGGGATTGGCAATTTGTTTGCCTATGCATCGCTCCGCAGAAAATTCCCAGACCAACCCTATTGTTTAGACGGAGAGCACCATTCACTGGGCAAGGCCAATACTTTTATGGGACACCATTTGTTGATTCCCAAAGAAGGGGTAGCCGTGCATATCAATGCCTTTAATTTTCCGGTATGGGGCATGCTAGAAAAAATTGCCGTGAACTTATTGGCTGGTGTACCCGCCGTGGTCAAGCCAGCAACGGTTACTTCCTTTTTAACCGAAGCCGTGGTTAAAGAAATTGCCGCATCGGGTATTTTGCCAGATGGTGCTTTGCAATTGCTCTGCGGTTCCGCAGGCGATTTATTAGACCATGTACAGTCTCAAGATATTATCACATTTACGGGATCAGCAACTACAGGTCTCATGCTCAAATCACACCCCGTGGTCTTGAAAGAGAATGTGCCTTTTACCATGGAAGCAGATTCATTAAACAGCATTGTTCTGGGAACCGATGTTACCCCAGAGATGCCGGAATGGGATTTGTTTATCAAAGAAGTACGCAAAGAAATGACCACCAAGTGCGGACAAAAATGTACGGCCATCCGCCGAATTTTTGTTCCTGAAAATAAAATAGAAGACGTACAAATAGCGCTGGGTAAGGCTTTGGCGCAAACCGTTATTGGGAATCCATTAAATGAAACCGTGCGCATGGGATCATTGGCCGGACAAAGCCAACGTAATGAAGTGCGCGAGCAAGTGCAGAAACTCTTGGCAAGTTCACAAATTATTTATGGTAGCATGGACAGTGTATCTGTTGTTGATGCAGATGCAACAGTTGGCGCATTTATGAGCCCGCTCCTATTGATGAACCCACAACCCATGAGCAGTAATGAGGTACACGAGGTAGAAGCATTTGGTCCCGTGTCAACACTCATGCCTTATAACAGTTTGCAAGAAGCCATTGCACTAGTAAAATTGGGCAAGGGTTCATTAGTGTCATCGGTGGTGACCAATGATCCTTCCATTGCAAGAGACTACACTATTGGAGCGGGAACCTACCATGGAAGGATCCTAGTTTTAAATGGCGCTTGCGCAAAAGAAAATACCGGACACGGATCACCCCTACCCTTGTTGGTACACGGAGGTCCTGGCCGCGCTGGTGGTGGAGAAGAAATGGGTGGACTACGCGGCGTAAAACACTATATGCAAAGAGTAGCCATACAGGGCTCGCCCGATATGATCACGGCCATTAGCCAAGTGTACCAACCCGGCGCCACAGGCATTGATGGAGGCGCGCATCCATTTACCAAATACTTTGAAGAGTTGGTCATTGGAGAGCAGATTCTCACTGCCCCACGTATGATTACCAAAGAAGACATAGATAGTTTTGCAGACCTCAGTGGAGATCATTTTTACGCGCATTTAGACAGCACCAATTTTGAAGGAACCATGTTTGAGCGCCAAGTGGCACATGGCTATTTTATCATGAGTGCTGCTGCGGGATTGTTTGTAGACAGTTATGAAAAAAATCCCGTCCTGCTCAACTATGGCATAGACGAACTGCGTTTTACTAAACCCGTTTATCCGGGCGATACCATTCAAGTACGTTTCACCTGCAAAGAAAAAATTGCACAAGAGAAAAAAGAAATCACCGATATTGACAAAGGGATTGTAAAATGGTTGGTAGAGATTTTAGACGCAACCAATGAGATCTCCGGTATTGCTACCATTCTAACCATGGTGGCCAAAAAAGACTAGATGGAAAATTATGTTCGTTATCAGGTAAACAATGGCATTGGCGTGATTGAGTTTTTTACGGCTCAACACAATTCATTGCCATCGGCCATTTTAAAAGAATTGGCAAACACCATTAACATTGCCGGGGGCGATGCTTCATGCAAGGTGTTGATCTTACAATCAGGTGGAGCCAAAACTTTTTGCGCTGGCGCATCCTTTGACGAGTTGTTACAAATTACCACCGAAGCAGAAGGATTGGAATTCTTTAGCGGCTTTGCCCACGTGATCAATGCCATGCGCAGCTGCCCCAAATTTATCATCGGCCGTGTACAAGGAAAAGCCATTGGTGGAGGTGTTGGGCTAGCATCTGCCTGCGATTATACATTCGGAACCGTAGACGCCTCTATTAAATTGTCTGAACTAGCCGTGGGCATTGGACCCTTTGTAGTAGGTCCCGCAGTTGAGAGGAAAATAGGATTATCCGCGGCTTATGAATTGGCCATTGATGCCACTGGTTTTAGATCGGCCCAATGGGGCCAAGAAAAAGGACTCTACGCCTCTGTTCACCCAGACATAGTATCTATGGACGCAGCCATATTCAACCTGGCAGATACCTTAGCCGCATCCAGCCCCGCCGCCATGGCTGAAATCAAAGCCGCCTTCTGGTCCGGTACCGAGCATTGGAATGAACTATTACTTAGCCGCGCCGCCATCAGTGGAAGACTCATCCTCACAGCAGAAGCTCGCGTGTTTTTAGAAGGATTTAAGAAGAAATAAAAAAATGATTCTTTAAAATAATTCTGAAATAGAGATTTTAAAAGTATCTGCTATTTCCGTTAAAGTATCAATGGTAAAATTGTGTGTACCACTCAGCCATTTTGTAATTTCTGAAGGATGTCTATTTACTTTTTCAGCAAATGTTGTTTTATTCCATCCTCGCAATACCAATAACTGATCCAACTTTGTTGCAACAGCATATTTATTGATAATTTGCTTTTTCTCAATTTTACTAATCTCAGACAATACCTCTCTCAATAATGGAGAGCTATGTTTTCTAGCTTTTGTTTCAGTCTTCATATTCATTAAAATAAAGATTCCCTAATAATTCAAACCCATCCTCTGACCAATATGTTTCTTTTGCAATAATGCTTTTAAGAATGAGGTTTGAGACCAACATCATTTTCTGAACAGCATCTGCTAATCTTTCATCTTCTTGCCAAGCTCTAATGGTTTTTGATTTTTCAGCACCACCGCCAAGAATTAAAATGTTTTTACCAAGTCTAATACAATACAACCTTAACCTAGAATCCGGCATATCAAATAAAGCAACAACAGCATCACCAGGCTTTCCTTCATTTAATTTAAAAAATCCTTCTTTAGCACCAGTAATTTTTCCAATGGTCTCAATCCTTGCTAATATATTTTTCAAAGCGTTGCGATGTTCAACTACATAAGTCCTTACAAAAGAATCAAATATTGTTTCATCTGCATGGTTCTCAATAACTGAATAAACTGTTGCTCCAGCACCCGAGAACTCTGACATTTCAACTATTTCGTAATGCACAAACTCAAATTGAAGGTAAATAAATTTTTATTTAATTTCACTTATAAGTGAAATTAAATACTGCTACTTAAATTTAATTCTCTTCTAATGAGTTAATTACCAATAAATTGTAAAAAGATTTAAGCTATAGAATTTTTTTAGAACCATTTCCTCATTCAAACCCCATGCGTTTTCTATATTCATTGGGTTGCATACCCTTTAATAATTTAAACTGTTTGTTGAAATTAGTGAAGCTATTAAAGCCACTTTCAAAACAAACTTCTTTGATGCTCATGCTTTTCTCCGCTAAGAGTTTGCAGGCATAACCAACACGCAGTTCAATGATCAACACAGAAAAACTTTTTCTAGTTCTGGATTTAAAATATCGGCAAAAAGAATTGGTGGCTAGGTTGGCAATGGCTGCCACGTCTTTCAAATAAATCTTCTGTTTAAAATGCGTCAGGGCATAATTGTAAATAGCATTGATTCTTTCATTTTCAGAAGAGACAAATTCAAAATGATTGGCAGAAGAAATATAGTTGGGTTGATGGTCTTTAGAAAGTACTTGCAATAATTGCACCAGACAAATTAATCGTTCAGTTCCTTCAGAGAGAATTAATTGGGTTAATATTTGCTTTGCAAAAACTGAAATTTCATCATTAACAATGATCCCGCGTTTGGCCCTTTCCAATAATTTTCTAATGGCTTGATTCTCGGGTAAACTCAAAAAATCCTTGCCCCAAAAATCATCGCAAAACTGCGTTAGCTCAATTAGAGATGGCTGGGGTTTGTCTTGCGTATAAGCATCATCAAATCGCCAATAGTGGGGTAACTGCGCCCCAATTAAAATCAAATTTCCTGGACTAAATCTAATAGAAGTATCGCCCGCAAATAAGGTTCCCTCTCCCTGCATCACATGAATCAATTCTATTTCGGGGTGGTAATGCCAATTATTATTGACATAGGGCATGGCGTCCTGTCTAGCACTAAAAGAGATGGAGGGCCCCGATGTAATTTTTAAAAGCTGTGGACGCATAGCAATTATTTAGTAATTGGGCTAACTGCCGCCGATTGGTTTATGGTAAAATAGTGCAATAATCGGATAATATTGCAGGCAAATAGCTGGAAAACAAGGTTTTTATTTGTAATCTAACAAACAGTTAATCTATTTTAACCTGTTCAACTAACCTTGCTATGCTACTTAAGAACAAAGTCATTTTTCTTACTGGTGGTTCAATGGGTATTGGTGCCGAGTGCGCCAAAGCCTATGCCAAGGAGGGAGCCCTCTTGGCCATTGCAGCACTTGATCAAGCAGCCATTGAAGCCGTGATTCAAGAAATTGGAGGTGTGCATATTTGTTTGCCCTGTGATGTTTCGGATGAAGTACTAGTAAAAGATGCCATAGAACAAACCATCGCGCATTTTGGACGCATAGACGCCATTCACAATAATGCCGGAATTGCATATCCTTCAAAAGCCCTGCATGAAACCACCACAGAGGAATGGGACAAACTGATGAACGTGAATCTAAAATCGGTTTACCTAACTACTAAATATGGTTTTGAAGCATTAAAAGCAAGTAAGGGAACCATCCTCAATACCAGCAGTTTGGTGGCAGAGATTGGGCAAGAATTACACGCAGCGTATTCCGCAACAAAGGGCGCTATGAACACACTGACCAAATCAATGGCATTGGATTATGCCAAATATGGGATTCGGGTAAATGCCGTAGCACCCGCAGGTGTGTGGACCCCCATGCTCAGAGACTGGTCAAAAGAACAACCCAATAGCACAGAAATTGAAAATTATCTAGACAAGATACATCCATTGGGATATTGCCCTTCGGGCGATGTAGTGGCAGACGCTTGCGTTTTTTTGTTATCAGAAAAAGCCCGATTTATTACCGGATGCATATTACCCATTAGCGGCGGCGCAGAATTAGGATATAGATTATAAGGTTCCCTATAAAATGAGATTATGATTCAGAAGATTATCATAGAAGACAGAAGATTTCCACTTGGTGCAGGTGCTGGTAGCGATGCTATACACAGAGACCCTGTTTACTCTTATGCAGTATGCAAATTGGTAGACGATTCCGGTTTGGTGGGAACCGGTTTTGCATTTACCGTAGGTGAAGGTAATGACCTTGTATGCAAGGCAGCCGCTTTTTATGCAGAGACACTCAAAGGAAAAGATATTGAAGAACTCATGGCCAATTTTGGATCCCATTTACACGCACTTTCTAATGAACAACAGTTTAGGTGGTTGGGGCCACACAAAGGTGTTGTGCATTTAGGACTAGCCGCTGTAACCAATGCCTGTTATGATTTATGGGCCAAGAAAAGAGCTGTGCCACTATGGAAATTATTGATCAGTTTGAGTCCAGAACAAATAGTGAATACGCTTGATCTTAGTTATCTAGAAGATGAACTAACCAGAACTCAGGCTATTGAGTTAATCAAACAGCAAGAAAGTACTAACTCAGAAAGAAGCGGCATTTTGACCAAGGGTTATCCTGGTTATGACACTTCTATTGGCTGGTTTAATTATAGCGATGAAAAAGTAAGAGAGAATTGTAAAAAAGCAGTGGCAGAAGGATTTACTGCTATGAAATTAAAAGTGGGTTCCAAAGCATTTGAAAGAGATATTAGAAGGGCGCATATAGTTAGAGATGTAGCGGGTGATGAGGCAAAGATTATGTTAGACGCCAATCAACAATGGACCTTACCACAAGCCAAAATCATTTGTAGAGAATTGCAGAGCATGAATCCTTATTGGATTGAAGAGCCCACGCATCCAGATGATGTAATGGCCCACAAGGTTTTAGCCGATGCGATTGCTCCAACAAAAATTGCCTTGGGTGAACACGTACCCAATAGAATCTTATTCAAGAATTTCTTGCAAACAAAATCAGTAGGCTTTGTTCAGGTAGACGCAGTAAGGGTGGCAGGTGTTAGTGAATTTATTGTGGTGAGTTTACTCAGCAAAAAATTTGGGATTCCAGTTGTACCGCATGTGGGCGATATGGGACAGCTGCACCAACACTTGGTTTTGTTCAATCATATTAAACTGGGGCATGAAGCTTTGTTCTTAGAACATATTCCACACTTGCAAAAGCATTTTGTAAACCCAGTGAAAATAGAAAATGGCGTTTATAAAACTCCAGAAACACCAGGTAGCAGTTGCGATTTAAAAGAAACCAACTAGTTCAACACCATAACCAACCCACGTGAAACAAAACAAAACAACCAGTATATTATTCCCCCTGCTCATAGTGATGTGTCTCATGTTTTTCTGGAACATGAGTAGGAATATCAACGATATTTTAATTCCGCATTTAAAGCGAGCCTGTCAATTAACAGACCTAGAATCATCCTTAATCCAATCTGCTTTTTTTGGGGCATACTATTTAATGGCTATCCCGGCAGGATATTTTATTCAAAAGAAAGGATACCGAGTGGGAATGATTACAGGACTATTAACCGCGGCCCTTGGTGCAGCTATGTTTTATCCAGCGGCAGAAATTAGGTACTATCCTTTATTTCTTTTGGCGCTATTTGTCATGGCAGCAGGATTTACTTTTTTAGAAGTAACAGCAACACCCTATATCTCAAAACTAGGAGATCCAGAAGGTGCCTCTAGTAGATTAAGTTTATCCGCAGCCGTTGGTTCATTGGGAGCCACCATTGCACCTTATATTGGAGCGCTCTTGCTCTTACACGAGAAAGACATACCACAAACAAGCATTGATTCATTTAACGCTACTGAGCTGCAAGCATTTTTAACTGCTGAAGCCAACTTGGTAAAACTACCCTACCTAGGATTAGCAGGTTTATTCATTGCCATGGGTTTGTTACTCTGCTTTATCAAACTTCCAACCATTGCAGATGAAGAACAAAGCAATTATTCCTTTAAAAAGATTTTTCAATTCTCACACGCCATGTATGGCATTGGCGCGGTGTTTTGTTATGTAGGCGCAGAAGTAGGCATTGTGAGTTTTTTAATTCGCTATTCCAAGTCCATGGAATTAGAAGGACTCACCGAACAGAAGTCTGCCTTATTCATCACGGTGTTTATGGCGCTGGTACTAGCCGGAAGATTATTCGGATCCTATATACTCAAGAAATTTAGCCCACCCAAAATGTTGGTAGTGTCCTCCCTAGGCGCATTCCTGTTGGTTTTGCTAGCCATCATCACCACAGGCTATACATCCATCTGGTCCTTGGTATTCATAGGCCTATTCACTTCTATCATGTATCCTATTGTATTTACATTAAGTATCAAAGACCTAGGGGCTTATACCAAAACCGCATCATCTCTATTGATCATGGGAATTGTTGGAGGCGCCATTGTACCACCCATCATGGGATACATCTCAGACAATATTGGCATCAGATATGCTTTTTTTGCACCACTGGTTTGTTATGCGTATGTAATCTACTTTGCTATTAAGGGACATAAAATTATCTCAAAGTAGTTCAATAGATTTTATATAAGGCGAAGAGAAAAATATGAGGTAGCTAAAATATCAAACTCCTTTAAAATCTTTGCTTGTTTAAATATAATTTCAAAATCAATTAAATACATAATAGTTTTTTATTGACTTGCATTTACATAATTAGTTTTATACCTTCGCTTTGCGATACCCGGTAAATCCTCTCTCACTTAGTGTGATGATGAAACCGGGTTTTTGTTTTTATAAAGGACCCATTTCAAAACTATTACACTTAAATAGCATTTACTTTATTGTAAAATGATTTAAGTTGTAGAATAGTTTTAGAAATGACTACAGAATTAACCAACAGCTTTACCGCAGAAACACTTGTCAAGTATTGTAAACAGCTTTGTAAAAAAGATGCGGAGCTGCGCGATACGATTGAGCAATATGGCTATCCACCTTTCTGGCATCGGGAACCCAATTTTGAAACACTGATCCATATTATATTGGAGCAACAGGTTTCGCTTGCATCGGCCCGCGCCGCTATGGATCAACTCCGCGCCAAGCTTCCAAAAATCAAACCGATAATTTTGCTATCTCTTAGTGATGAAGAAATGCGCGCCTGTTATTTTAGCAGACAAAAAATGGTCTATGCTCGAGCATTGGCACAAGCTATTACAGACAAAACCCTCAACCTGAAAAAGTTGAATCAATTGGATGATGCAACCATTAGAACAGAACTAAAAAAAATCAAAGGCATTGGTGACTGGACCGTAGACGTGTACTTGATGATGGCCCTACACCGCCCCAACCACTTTCCTACCGGCGATATTGCACTCATGAACCGCCTCAAAGAAATCAAGGGTCTAACTCATTTGAGCAAAGATCAAGCCCTCATCATTGCAAAAGTCTGGGAACCCTACCGAACCATTGCGGCTTACATTCTTTGGTGGGGATATATCTGCAAAAGGAAGATTAAGTTTTAGAATTGTTTTTACTTCTAACAATCAGTATCAAACAAATAAATTGACCAACAGAAATGATACTCTTAAGTACAGGATTTAGATCTAAAAAATGATTACTATAAATTAAAAACACAATCGAACTAAAAAGCAGGACAATGTAAATGTTGATTGATTTCATTATTGAATTTATTATACATCTAAAGTTGTAACACTCTAAAATACCTGATTTTAAGTCATTGATATTGGCTTGCTGTACTTGTTTTTGAGAAAAAATATTTTAGTCCATTTTTATACTAGAACAAGTATAAATCAAGGGGTTCTATTTTATACTAGAACGTGTATATTATTGACAAGTAGTTTTATACTAGAACGTGTATAAAATAGAAAGGCCGTTTTTATACTAGATCTAGTATAAAAACGGCCTTTTTGAAAAGTCCGAATAAGATACCTACGGCTACACATTATAACTTATTTTAAAGAGGTTTAGTATTAAAAATGTGATACTATTTTTTAAATGTCTCAAATACAGATTTCTGAACTGGTACCCTGTTAATTATTTATAATTTGATTCAAAATTTTTCATTCGTGCAACAATTTTTTCGTCGTTTGAAATGCCTAGGTACTCTAGTTTATGAGTAAAAAGATAAGCATCAACTTGAGCCTTTAGAGATTTGACATATTTTTTGGGACTATGTAATTCTATTTCTTTCAAGTGTCCACCTTTTTGATTATCCAAATATTTTGACATACTCATTGGCCATTTAATATTTGACAAATCATAAGTCAAGATCCAAATAGCAGGAGAATTGGTATCATTTTGAGAAAATACTTTAAATTTTTCTATAAGAATATTATTACTATTTATTGTTTCTGTTTCAACTAATTCCATTTTCAAATTCTTAAAATCAGATTCTAATGCATCATTAAATGCTATATTAAGTACTGCTATAGAATCGCGGTTTTGTTTTACGTTAATTAATCCAAGTATAGAATCAGTAAAATAACCAGTCAAACTATCTTTAAACTGAATAAAATACTGTGTTCTTTTTTCTTTTTTAACAATACCGGTATTATCATAAATTAGAATTGGAATTTGAAACTGATAATATTTGATTTTATTAGAATCAAATACTTCAATTATAGTGGAATCATATGATTCCAATTTCATGGTATTATTTAGATTAGGTGAAATTTGAGTAAACCTCATTTTTACAATTGAATCATATTGTGAGATACCCTTTTTAGTACAAAATAGCAGTAGTACAAAAAGTACTACTGCTATTGAATTCAAATAATTTGATTTCATAGATAATTATTGAGCTTTTAAAATATGCAACATTTGATTTGTATATACTTTTTGAACCCATTCACCCTGCGTACAATTAATTTTTAAAACTGCAGTAGCCGCACAAATTGCCTTTGCAATTTCCTGATTGTCAGAAATAACAGTAGGTGTAGATACACTTGACAAAATAACATTGTAACAGGGCGGTAAATTAGTTCCCCTTTCAGAAAGCCCTCCATACCCAACCTGCTCCCATTTCCAAGTTAAATCAGAAGCAGAATTCTTATATCTTACTCCAGTATATATGGCTTCATAATTGGAACTATATTTGAATAAATAAAAACCAACTCTAACTCCTTCTACATATAACATAACTGGTTCCCTAATCAATCCCGCAGTTGCATCTATAGTTTGACCACCTATTGGAAATACTCTTGTTGAACCATTGCTTGATTCAAATACTGCAGTATTCAAAATTTCAATTCCTTCATCTTTGGAGATGTTACACTCACTATCAGTTGTCACTGGCCCTGTTCCACCACCACCAACACAATTTCCTTTTCTAATATATGTTTTTGCGGTGGTAATTCCAATAGAGTAGGGTTGTTCTTCGCAATCATTACATTGGGTATACATATACTGCCATAGCTCTGTGCCATCGCCATAAGTAGTTACCCAATACCAGGCAATACAGGTTTGTAGGGTGGTTATGTTTCCGCGTTTGGTAGCTCCTTTTGAACGGAGGGTTTTGTTATAAGCCAGTAAACCATTGTTGTATTTTAACTCAGATTTGAATTTATTATCCAAGGTAAAATCTGTGATTTGTCCTGTAAACCCATGATTGGTTTTGGAATCAGGTTGCAAATATCTTGCTTGGATTACATCCATTTTCTTATAAGAGTAGTTTGACTTCTCTGAATTAACATCAACCATAAAGCAACTATCTACTTGCCTTTTTTGAGTATTATAAAAGAAGGCAAGCCCCAAAGTTTTATTACCAACTGGAATATAAACCAAGGATTGGAATTGTGAGATATAGCTCTGTTCTCCTTGATCCCATTTACTGTTAGACATTAAGGTATCAACCATGGGTTTCCCATTTTTGCCAACATGGTCTTTTTGGTCTGCTAACCAAAGCTGTAAACTGTTAATTAATGATGTGTCAAGATTAGTTATTGCTACTGGATCAGTAGCGGTTTCTGTTTTCTTACAACCAAACATGCAAGAGGTTGAAGCAACAATGAGCAGCAGCAGGAAGAAATGATTCTTTTTCATAAAATAGGTTTTAAAGGTGTAAATCAGAATAACAAACTTGTTAGTAGGTTAATCCGTAATACCAGTAAAAGTATATTTCATGAAAAGCGCTGTCAAGCGCTAAAACACCCTATTTGATTGCGTAAAACACCTATTTCGTTTTAAAAAACGGAAAATCCTTGTTCTCCACATGCGCCGTTTTCATGATCTCGGCCATGCGCGCAACAAGATCGGGGCGGGTGGAGGCAAGATTGTTTTTCTCGGCCAAATCGGTGCTGAGGTTATAGAGTTCAATGGGTCCAGTTGGATTGGTAGATGCATTGTATCTAACACCCTTCCAATCGCCCATGCGAACGGCTTGTCTTCCGCCATTCTCGTGAAACTCCCAGTAATAATATTCGTGTTGTTCTTGCTTGCCCTTGGCAGTGAGTGTGGGCAAGATTGAGAGACCATCAATCCCTGCGGGAATGGTTTGCTTGGTGAGACTAGCAAACGTGGGTAGAAAATCCCAGAAGGCGCCGGTTTGTGTAGACACTTGTCCGGCCTTGATGGAAGAGGGCCAGCGTGCAATCATGGGTTCGCGCATCCCACCTTCATAGAGGTCACGTTTGATGCCGCGAAGGCCACCACCACTGTTAAAAAATTCAGGATTGTTCCCGCCTTCGCGGTGAGGCCCATTGTCACTAGTAAAAATGACCAAGGTATTTTTATCCAAACCCAAGCTAACCAACTGTTGCATCACTTGACCTACATAGTCATCCATCTTCTGTACCATGGCTGCATAAGCCGCTTTGGGATATGCGTTTGGTTGGTAACCCTTGCCATTCCAAGGTTTCAGGGCAACGGGCTGTTCATTAAATTGTTTTTTATAGTACTCTAAATGCGCATCGCCGTTAGGCAATTGCAAAGCCGCGTGAGGCAGGGTATAAGACAAATAGAGAAAGAAGGGTTTGTTTTTGTTCTGCGCCATAAAGTCCAGGGCCTGACGCTGAATCAGATCACCGGCATACTGCGTTTGATTGTTGAACGTATTGGGCAGGTCAACGCGCAGCTGGTTGTTCCACAAATGATCGGGAAAATAATTGTGCGCCAAAGACTGACAATTGTAACCATAGAAACGGTCAAAGCCCTGCTTAATGGGATCACCCGTTGAACCCACCGGACCAAGGCCCCATTTACCAAAATCGCCCGTGGTATAACCCGCTTGTTTGAATAATTCTGCAATGGTGAACGCATTGTCCGGAATGGGAAACTGCCCCTCGGGCTCCATACCCACATTGCCCCTCACCGGCGTGTGACCCGTGTGCAGCCCCGTCATCAAAGACGCGCGCGATGGCGCACAAACCGATGTACCCGAATAAAACTGCGTAAACTTCATACCCTCCGCCGCCAGTTGGTCTATATGTGGCGTACGAATTTTCTGTTGACCATAGCAACCCAAATCGCCATAACCCAGATCGTCCGCCAAAATAAAAATCACATTGGGCTTATTATTTTTTTGGCCTTCGGCGATGCTACACAAAGACAAGATGGCCATCACAAGAAGAGAAACAGATCTACGATTCATGGGTTGCAATTTGACTGTTTCAAATATACTGATTGAGGCCGGGCTTTGCGTCATGGGTGCAACCGGTTGCGCGGGAAATCTGAAGCGTAGATGGTACAGGATGCTAATTATACATCATGATTTAATTTTAGCTGATTGCTATGCTAAATTTCAAACCATGTATCAAAGATGCTTGTCTCTAATTGTTGCGCTTATTTGCAGCTGTTTATTATTAGCCCAAAAGCAAGAAAACAATCGAGTTAGCATCCTATTCAATTTTGATTGGAAGTTCCAAAACGGAGATGTAGCCAATGCAACAAGTGCCGCACTGGATGACCGTGATTGGCGCAAGTTAGACCTGCCCCATGATTTTCAAATTGAAGATAAATGGGATAGCGCTGCTAACAGGGGCCGCGGCTTTAAAGCATTGAGCATGGGATGGTATAGAAAAACTTTCAAAGCAGATCCAGCCTGGAAGGGCAAGCGGGTCTTGATAGATTTTGAAGGCATTATGCTGCATGGCGATGTTTGGTTGAATGGAAAAAAGATAGGAGGAACAGACTATGGCTATCTTGGCTTTGAAGCTGATATTGCAAGTTTATTAAAATACGATGCAGACAATCTGGTAGCGGTGAGAGCTACCACCGAAGGAGCATCGCGCTGGTACACAGGTGGAGGATTGTTCAGAGATGTTCATCTTGTTTTAAAAGACAGTATTAGCATTGCTCGTCATGGCGTATTTATTACTACCCCAAAAATTGCTGAAAAAGAAGCCGAAGTAAATGTGCAAGTAGAACTAGAAGGTATCAGGGCCAAACAATACAATGTTGAAATTCAAACCAAGGTCTTTGCACCCAATGGACAACAAGTAGGAACTACCAAGACCTGGGCACCACAAAAAACCAATCTGAATACCGTAGAAGTTCCTTTACCCAAACTCACTATTGCCCAACCACAACTCTGGTCTTGTGAAACACCCCATTTGTATACGGCAGAAGTGGCAATTTTATTCAATGGCAAAATCATAGATCAAGTAACAGAAAAATTTGGCATCCGAACCATTGAGTTCTCCAAAGAATTTGGACTCAGACTCAATGGCAAAAAAGTATTTCTAAAAGGAGTAGCCAATCACCATGACCTGGGAGCCGTTGGCGCAGCCGCACACGAAACCTCCATTGCCAGAATGATGGATAGGATCAAAGCATTTGGATTCAACCATATTAGAACATCGCATAACCCCTACTCTGAATCCTTTTTTAAACTGGCCGATGAAAAAGGTTTGTTGATAGTAAACGAACTCTATGACAAATGGGGCAGCAGCACCGCTTGGTCAGGATCAGCCCCCTGGAATGATCTCTGGTTCAACAATATCAAAGAATGGATCAAGAGAGACCGCAATCACCCATCGGTGATCATGTGGAGTTTTGGCAATGAATTACAGTTTCAAGAAGAGCGATGGGGATTTGCAACAGGAGACTGGGGCGTAACCACTTACCGCTTGATGGATGTAGTTGCCAAGCGATATGACCCTACGCGCAAAACTACGGTAGCCATGTATCCTGCGCGTGCAGGTGGGATTATTAAGAAGGACCCAGATTTTAAAGTACCCGCCAATATTGTTCCCCCCGAACTAGCTACGGTTACAGATGTTGCCAGTTTTAATTATGTCTGGGACGATTACCAAACCTATTTGAAACACGCACCCAATATGATCATCTACCAAAGTGAGGCCGTGACCAATGAACTGGCCGCACCCTTCTTTGGAATGGATAGAGACAAGATGGTAGGACTGGCTTATTGGGGAGCCATTGAATACTGGGGAGAGTCAGACGGATGGCCCAAGAAGGGATGGAACTATTCCTTTTTCAACCATGCCCTAGAACCCTTTCCACAAGCCTGGTTAACCAAGAGTATTTTTACGGATGCGCCGCTGGTACAGATTGGTGTAGTTGACAATGAAGGAGATTCAAAACTCTGGAACGATGTGATTGTTGGGCAAAAAGTCATTAGCGCACACTGGAACAGACAGGAAGGAAAAAAATACAATCTCTATACCTATACCAATGCCGATGAAGTAGAACTTTTCATCAACGGAAAAAGCATGGGCATACAGCAAAACAGTAGCGATGTTAGAAAACGCAACACCATCTACTGGAAAGACATTCCCTATAGCAGCGGAAAAATTCTAGCCATTGCGCGCAAAGCAGGAAAAGAAGTGGCGCGTCATGAACTAGCAACCACGGGCCCCGCCGTAGGTCTGACAATAGAAACAGAAAATCCCAACTGGAAGGCCAATGGCATGGATCTACAATACGTAAAAGTCTATGCTATTGATAACAAGGGCCGCAAAGTACCCACTGTAAATGCAGAAGTGAGTTTTGATGTCAGCGGCCCCGCCAATCTAATTGCCGTAGACAATGGCAACCACACCAGCAATGACTTATTTGCAAGCAATAAAAAAGCCCTCCACAATGGATTTGCCATGGCCATTCTCCGCGCCCAACAAAAACCCGGTTCTATAAAACTAATTGTCACCGCCCCCGGACTAAAAATGGCGGAGCAGATCTTAATAGTGAAGTAAATGTTATGAGACCCCATTACCAAGCTTTGCCTTCGGCGATGGGGTGATTGAATTGATTATTCTTCTACTATAAATTCAAAACCACATTCTGCCGATGGGCATCGGTGCTCTTGTGTCTTTGCAGGAATATTAAAATGATCTGCAATGATTTCTGTTCTTAAACCACATTGCGGACAAGTGGTGGGTTGGTCAGAAAAGGAATAAACTTCTATCATTAGTTAAGATTAAATCTTCTCAGTCAAATAACGATACATATTATCATCAACGGATGGCGAAATAGAAAAATTGATTTTTACAACTGAAGCATGGTTTCCACCAGCCATTCTTGTTTCTTGAAATTTTCCATTTATTAATTTCAATTCGCCCATATAATAAAAATCTGTTCCTTCTCCATCATCTTTTTTAACAAAGAGTGGAAGTCTTAATGGATTCTGAGTGTTTACAATTGCTTTTACATCAGGACTATTTAAAGTTCTATTTGATTTAGACATCCATTTGAATTCTGTATTATTTTCAAAACCGTCGTCATATTTTGTTGTATCTGAAATATCGTCGGCTTTATGATAGGTAACAAAAATGGGGCAATTGGTTTTATCAGCACTTATCATATAACCACCAACATTTTGGGCAACTGGATTTGTAGGCCAATTCATAATTCTAAAAACATCTTTCCTAGAATATTTTTGGTACAAATGAAAACCATCATTGAATTTGAATGAACTATTTACTTTTTTAAATTTGAATAGTGCGTATTCAATAGTATCCACTAAGAATTCATGGAATGTTTTATACTCAAGGAATTTCTGAAATTGTTTTGTCAGACTAATTTGTTCATTAGATAAAGCCACTAATTCAAAGCCATAAATATCTTTAACAGGAACTAGTTTGTTGTTTTTATTTTCAGTTACAAACCCAAAATTTAAATGATTAATCGCGGATTCTATTGTGGCAATATTTGATTGAATTCCATATTCTTGAAATATGGTGTCTAGAATATCATTGGGGGTAGCAGGACCTTTAAATATCAGTTTTGCAAGAATGAGACTTTCTTCTACTCGTTTTGTATTATTAATTTCATTAGAAAACAATTCTAAAAGTTTCTTTTCAGTTTGACTAATTGTGTATTGATATGTTGGTTCTTGCTCAGCTACAAAATTAAAGTAGGACTTTGCAGAATTGACATATAACTGAGGATCTCTGGAACCATGTTTTTCAAAATCCACCATCATGGGGATTCTTCCTAACTCATATTTGAGCAACCGGTAGTCTTTTATCAAGTCTTTCTTTTGCTGCATATTAGCAGTATTAATAGACTCAAATATTTTAGCCTTTGTAATCTCATCAAAGTTGATGGTAGAAGATCCTGGAATAAATGAACTTTTTCCAGAAATCAATTTTCTTAAAGTGTCTTTGTTGTAAGAATTGTCTCCATATAGGGCAATTGGAACTAGATAATTGTTTTTATAGTTACCAATAAAATCTATCACAGTTAAGTAATCTTTAGAATCAATTTTCCTAATTCCCCTACCAAGCTGTTGAACAAAGACAATTGCGGATTGAGTGGGTCTCAATAAAATGACCTGATTCACTTTGGGAATATCTATACCCTCATTAAAAATATCATAGGTAAAAATATAGTCTAGTTTTTCCTCACTGTCTTCAGATTCTAATTTATTGATGGCCATTGTCCTTTCATTCTCACTATTGTCGCCAGAAAGTGCTAAAGTTTTAAATCCCAATTGATTAAAGGTTTTAGAAAGTATTTTACACTCATCAACACTAGAACCAAAAACCAATCCTCTCAAAATTCCATTATCTGTTCCATAGAAATTGGCTTTTTCAATAATATGGTTTACCCTTTCTTCCGAGGCTAGTTTATTAAAGTCCTTTGCTTCAATGGCCACATCTCCATCTAACAATATATCTTGTATGCCATAATAATGAAATGGGGATACCATTTGCATTTCTAATGCTTTATGGAGTCTAATTTCATAGGCTATATTATAATTAAAAAGTTTAAATACATCAAGACCATCTGTTCTTTCTGGTGTAGCTGTCATTCCCAAAAGAAACTTGGGTTTAAAATATTTAATAACTCGTTGGTATGATTCCGCTCCAGCCCTATGTGTTTCATCTATTACTATATAATCAAATTGCTCAGGGCTGAATTGCTCTAAATTCTTTTGAATTGAAAGCGTTTGAATGGTTGAAAAAATAAAATCATTATCTAATTCTTTACTATCTCCCGAATATGTTCCATAGGTTTTAGAAGTACCAAAAACTTCCTTGTAAGTTCTAATGGCTGCTTTTACAATATTGGATCTATGAACTATAAAAAGGAATCTTTTGGGCTGATACGCCTTTACATCAAACGCAGATAAATAGGTTTTACCAGTACCCGTGGCTGAAATTAATAAGGCTTTATCTTTCCCTTCTTTTCTAAGAGCATCTATATTTCTCAAAGCATCAACCTGCATTTTATTTGGTTGAACCTTTGCAGGCATATGCTCCTTTAATAAGGCTTTGTATTGTTTATTGACAAAAATTTGATGATTGTATTCCTTTCTGTAATTCTCAATGAATTCAAGATCTACAGGAACTGCTTTTTGAAATTCGTCTGAAAATTCTTTTAAAGCACTATTAATAATAGAACTATCCGGTGTAGCTGATATTTTTAAATTTAGCTCCTTGTTTACACTTAAAGCATTAGCTGTTAAATTACTACTACCAACTATCAGGTTATAATGAAGTCCTTTCCTAAACAAGTATCCTTTTGAGTGAAAATCGCCCTCAACTGCAATTTTAACTTCTATATTTCTGATCTGAATTAATCTTGCTAGCGCTTCTGGTTGTGTGAAATTTAAATACTTGGAAACCAGAATCTTTCCAAATTTTCCTTGTTCCTCAATTAACTTAAGTGTGTTGATCAAGGATGCAACTCCACTAGTAGTAACAAAGGCAACAGAAAACCAAAAATTATCACAAACCAATAATTCATTTTCAATGGTAGTCAACACCTTTTTACCTTCCTCTTTATTATTGACTAATATTTGAGGAACTAGATTGGGTTTTGAAGGACTATTTATATCAATAAACCCAGTATATAAACTATCAGAAAGCTGTTTTAAAAAATCACTCATTCTATTCTTTCTTTAGTTTTTCTACAATTGGAATATCAGCAGCTGCCCAATCTAAATCATCCATTTCATTTGGAGTTCGCCATTTAAAATCAACATGCTCAGATAATTTGAGTTCAGGATTTTCCACTTTGCATTTATAACTATGCATGGTGATTTTAAAATCAGTATAGCTATGTTCAACAGTTAGAAAATGTTTTAAATCATGAATCTCCATGCTAAGCTCTTCTCTAATCTCTCTAACCAATGCAGCTTCATTAGTTTCTCCTTCTTCAACCTTCCCTCCGGGAAATTCATATTTCAATGAGATATAATCGTATTTACTTGTATTTCTTTGTACGCAAAGTGTCTTTCCTTGATGCTCTATAATTGAGGCAACTACTTCAACATGCTTCATTAAAATCCTTTTTAGCAAGATACCTCAAAATCTCTATTGATCCTTTTCAAACCTACCTCATCACCCTCACCACAAACCTCGTCTCCCCAGACCAATCAATCTCCAGCGGTTCGCGGGCGTCAAGAATGGATTCGGTGCTAACATCGCGGCCGGTGCCGTAGTTGATTTGCCAGTCGGGACTTTTGTTGATGCCTAGGCGGATGACTATTCGGCTGCCGGGGGCAAGGCGTTTGGGAGCCAGATAGTTTTCATGCATGGGAATCTTCTCCCATTTATCTGGGGTGAGTAGCTTTCTATGGCCTCTGCTGTTGGCAAGAGAAGCACGTTGTACAACTTTGGTTAAAAACATCACATGACCATCGGCAAATTGCTCATAAAGTTCAAGCACTAGGTCCATGTCTTTTTTATTGATTCGCGCTAGCACATCGGCCTGCATAGGCCCACTAATGGTAATAGGTTTGGCAAAGGGTTCACTAATAAAGACCAGTCTGTTGGGAACTGGACGCAAGAGACTATCAATAATCAAGTTAACCCCTTCTTCCGTTTCACCTAAATGCAATGGCTCTCCTCTATAAGCAAAATTGACGCTTTGATGTATGCTGTTATTTACTAAAGGCTTAGTGCTGAGTGCATAGGTTTTGGGACTTGCTTGTGCTAGTCCTGGATGAAAAACCAAACTATCATTGTACATGGTTTCAAGCGATGTTGCCGTTTTCCACTCATTGGCTCCCATTAGTTGATAGTTGATTTTTCCCTTAAGCATCTTGGGCAGGGGGGCGCCTTTTAGAATATGATTAAACCATTCAAAAATGATGGGCTCAATTTTAAGATTGGATACGGGATCCGTTTTATAACCCAACATTTCACTTAGCGGAAAACCTTGCGCTCCAAAATGATCCCAAGGACCCATTAATAAATAGCTCTTGTGATTTTTATTCCAAGCTTGCAATTGCTTCCAATAATAGAGCGCACCCAATTGATCACCCTCATAATATCCGGTTGTACAAAATACCGGAATCTTAATCTTTCCAAACTCCTCCCGCTGTGGTGTCATAGACTTCCAATAGGCATCATATTCCGGGTGTTGCAACCAGCGTTGGAATAGGGGTTGGGTTTTTCCTTCTAGACTATCTAATTGGTTAAAAGGAATTCCTAATTGGTAGTATTTTTCATTGAGACTGATCCATTTTTTGCTATCGGCATTGGAAGCTGCATCCGTGTTTTTGGTATTGTTTACAAAATGAACCCAACTCAACATAAAATTTAGGAATACGCCATTTTCTACTGGAAAATCTATACCCGGTGCAACAGCCACTGCAGGTACAATGGTCTTGAGTGCGGGATGCATTTTCTTTACCGCCGCCCATTGTGTAAAACCCAAATAGGATCCGCCATACATGCCTACTTTGCCATTACACCAAGACTGTTTGCTAATCCAATCAATCACGGCATAACCATCTTTAGCGTCAAACTCATAGGGATACAAACTATCGGGGCTAAGGCGCTTACCGCGGGGATTGGCAATCACGCCTATATAGCCATAGTCTACCGCAACCTTGGCCAAGCTAATATCAGAACCGGAATAAATATTATTTTTCAAGATCACAGGTTGAGGACCCTTGACCTGTTTGTTACGCACCACGGTCAATGAGATTTTTCCGCCATCTGGTGCTGTGATTAAAATACTATCGTTCACCAAATATTTTGCTGCTGTAATTTGATCTACATACTGTTTAAAAATGGGTATGGCATTTCCATATACCTGATAGTTAATATAGGCCAGACAAAAAGCAATTGCCTGTTCTTGACTCAGACTATCAGAACCCTTAGATTTTGCTAATTGAGCATGGTACTTGTCAGCAAACTCTTCCACCTGTCTATCGGCCAAAAACTGTGCATTCTGTTGGGAATATAAAGGCATGGTGGGAAAAAAGCTTTTTAGCTTTGCGCGATATTCTTCTTGAAAGACCTTGCTTCCTGGCTTAGCTGTTTTCCTTACCGTAGCAAACAGTCTGGACTCCAGATTAATTTCTGGATTCTCTTTTACTGGACCCACATTCACCACCACAAAACTGTCTAACCAGTATTTAAATTTGGCGTCATTACCCGCTAACAAATACAATCGCGCCAGATTGCGCAGATTACTCACATTGCCCTTGGCTTCTATGCTAGCCGCTACTTTAGCTGCCAGTGCAGGCAATTGTTGTTGCAGGGCAACACTATCGGCATAAAGGGTCTTGGGAAAATAATAGGTCTGTGCCTTTGCACTCAGCATAGCACAACTGAATAATACCAGCAATAATGTTCTGGGCATACAGTTCAATTATAGGGATTTGCAGGGGGTCAATAAAGATAAGGACTTGGCCTTATTTCAACAACCCTGCCGCCCACTCAGTAGCATACTTGGCTTTGAAGTATTTGATGCGGAGGTTCACCAGCTTTTCAGCGGTTTCAATGAGTTTGTTTTCGCGGGCGTTCACTAAGAATAGGGTGCTCTCTCCATTTTGGAACTTTAGGTTCTCTGCGCGGAAGAGCGCATTGTATCCATTATAAGCCGCTTGTACATTGCTGATTTGTTGTTGCAAGAGATTGGCTTCATTAAAGTAATTACGGATCTTATTTTCCGTTTCCCATTTCTTGGCGTTGAATTCCAGATTGGTTTCCTGAATCTTTAGTTTGGCTTTGTTATAGTCACCGCGGCCTTCACGTAGGAAGAGTGGAACCTTTACATCTAGTCCCCATTTGTAATTGTTTTCCAAAAAAGCACCATCTACACCCTTGACTACATTGTAACCCTTGTTCAAGAGATTGGCTTTTAGATTCACAGTAGGCAAGATGGATTGAAACTTGAGTTTCTTCTCTACTTCCAAACTATTCAATTTGAACTCATAGCTTTTTAATCCTGGGTTTTCATTCACTGATCTGCCCAACAAATCATTCAAGCCTTGTTCCTGAAAACTGCGCACAAATTGTAATGTATCAGGCATATAATTCTTGGGTAACAAATAAGCAGAGTCATTTTCTTGCCAGAGATAATTGCTTAATTCTAAACCAGCATTGTTGATTCTTTGAGAGGCGTCTGAACGCATGGCCGCAAAACTCTCTACCTGTGTTTGTGCTTCTACGGTGTCTATCGCGGAGCGATCACCAGCTTGATAAGCCAATTTGACCAAACGCAAACGCTCAGAGGCAATGGTAAAATACCTATCATAAATGGTATACAACTGATAAGCCCCAGCCCATTGCCAGTAAGCATTATAGGCCGTGAAGAGTAGGTCATTGACCATCTTTAATTGCTCTTGCTGGCTCTGGTTTTGAAAGATCTTGGCTTGTTGTAAAGTAGCTCTTCGCTTATCAATGATCAGTCCCTTACCCAAGGGCATTTCAACACCCAGGTAAGAAGTCTTTCCACCCGATGCTTCCGAATTTAAAAAAGCGCCTCCATTGCTTTCCAAACCCGTTTTAATATCTAACCCGCCTAAAGCAGTGGGAATCTTTAGTTCAGGGTTATTGTAGAAATAATAATTTTTTCCGTCAAAGGTTTTGTTAGCTCCTTCATAAGTAAATGCTGGATCAAAGCCTCCTCTTGCACTTTGAACATCGGCGTTAGCCTTGAGTACTTGTATGCCTGCCTGTTTTGCAACAGGATGGAATTGCTTGACTTGTTGAATAAATGCTTCTGGTGTAAATACCTGCGCACGCAATGACCCTACCAATAGGAGCAAGCCCATGAATGAAAATATATGTCTTAGCCCCATCCTCATTTCTTGTCTTTGTTTTCCTTGGCGTACTCAGATTGATAATATTCCGGCGGGAATCCATTGATGTTTCTCCATAGTTCATACCAGATGCTCACGTCTTTTAAGAGCGCAATCCCATTGGCTCCTCCACCAATACTGAGTTGTTTGGGCCAGGGTTTTTCTTTTGGATCTTCTGTTACCAGGATTCTGAATTTTCCATTGGTACTCACCGATGTTTCAATGGCCGATACAATACCTCCAAATGTGCCATAGCTAGAATTGGGCCAACCACTAAAGACAATGGCAGGGAATCCGTCAAAAATAAAACGCACTTTTTGTCCCTTAGAAATCAGTGGTAAGTCCATGGGCGATATAAAGAGTTCAATAGCGTGTTGCACATCGGTTGGTACAATCTCAACAATCATCTCTCCCTCTTTGAGCATTTCTCCCAAACCCGCTTTCTTGGCCTTGGTAATCTGTCCGCTTTGTGGGGCGCGAATATAATAGAGCTGGTTACGGATATCGTAATTGCTATAACTGTTTTCTAGTTTTGATACATCGGCTTCTCCGCTAGCTATATTGCTCAATGAAGAAAATCTTTCTCCCTCTGCTTTAGAAATCTTATCTGTGTATTCCTGAACCGTACTATTCTTTTCAATAAACAAATTGTTCAATTCCTGTTTGCTCTGTAAGAACTTGCTCTCTGATCCTATGCGTTTGGCCTGACTATTTTGGAATGTAACTTTTCTGCGTTCAAAATCCGTCAATGAAATTACACCAGAGTCTAGCATGAGTTTAGCCGCATCAATCTGTCTTTTGCTCACACTGTATTCATTGTTCACGGCAGACAGGTCCATACTATCGCTCTGCAGTTTCAGGTACTGCTGTTTGATCTTATTATCTAGTTGCGAGAGTTTCAATTTTCTTCCTTCAATCAAAGCATCAATTTGCACGGAAGCGGTTTGTGCCTTACTAGCGTATCCGTGATTAGCCATTTGTTTGGCCGTAATCTGTTGTTTGGTACGCTCTAATAATTGTGGGTCAAAATACTCCACTTTTACTTCTCCCAATTGCAAGAGGGTGTCTCCTGCTTTTACAAAATCACCTTCTTTTACATGCCACTTCACCACCTTACCCGCAATAATGGTATTGAGTTCTTGTGGACGCTGCTCTTGACGCAAAGTGGTTACAGCTCCCTTGGCGCGGATATTCTGTGTCCAGGGTAAAAATGCCACTACCACCAACGTAATTAAAATGCCATAGAGCCATTTTCTAACCGCTGATTTTTTATTCACCAAATAAAGGTTCCTATAAGACAGCAGGTTGCTTTGGCTTGACTTGCTTTCAATATCGTCTAACAAATAGTTTTCCATGTGCTTAGCTTAATCTTGGTCCTATTTCGGAAGAAAGACCTTGGTCAATGATCACCCCTTTTTCCAAATGAATAATATAATGACAGGATTTTGCCAGTTCTAAATTGGTACTAGCAATCATCACGGTAGAAGTTGTTTCTTTTCTAATCAGCTCCATAATCTTGGCCCTGTCTCCAGCTTCTAGATTGCTAAATGGTTCTTCTAATAATAGTAATCTGCGTTTACCCAATAAAGCACGAATTAATAAAATGGTTTGCTTGATTCTTGCGGGCAATCTTGAACCAGCGGTTAACAAGACCGTATCATATCCATTGGGTAATGACTGAATAAATTCAGTAAGTCCGCACATTTTAACCAAATCGGTTAATTCCTTTTGATCAATCTTGGAATTACCCATGGTAAAATTTTCCATAAGTGTTCCTTGAAAAATATCCTGTGTGTTCAATAAGATTCCCGTTACTGAGCGCAATGAATCAAGATTGTAATTGGCAATGGGCATATCGTCTAATAATAAAGCCCCGTCAAAATTGGTATAGGCCCCAGTTAATAAACGGAGCACGGTGGTTTTACCCGATCCAGACTTACCATAGATGCAAACCGTATATCCTGATGGAATAGTAAAATTGAGTTTTTGCAAAACCGGGTTCCCCTTGTCATAACAATAATTCACCTCTTTGAACTGAATAGACAATCCATTCTCAGAGGTAGATACTATATGCGTACCATCCACTTCTATTTCACATTCTGTAATCTTGGCCAGCTTCTCTACTGAAGTTAGTACATCATATATTTTGTCTAAACTAGCTATTAGTTTTTCAACCGATGCAATCACCATGATGATCACAATGTCTGCTGCAATAAACTGTCCAATATTAATCTGTTGGTCTACCAGTAGAATGGAACCCACAATCAACATACTGGCAGTAATAATCACTTTGAATCCTACTAAGCTCCAGAACTGTGTTACCAGAATTTTAAAATAACGGGTATGTGCTTCTAGATAATTGTTTACATACTGATCCGTTTTTTGAATATTCAATTCTGTTCCCTTGCTATACTTAAAAGTCTTTACCACCCTAGCCATTTCTTCTAACCAAGCGGCCGTTTTATACTTGTAATCACTGGACTCTACGTTAGCTGCAAATCCAGTTGGTAGGGTATTGCGCAGAATTATGTACAAAAGTATAATCAATACAGCACCAAATCCAATAAACACGGGGTGATACAAACTAAGAAGAATCACGCCCAATAGAATCTGAATCACGGCGGCGGGAATGTCTAACAATAATTTTTCTATCCCCTTTTGTAAATTGCCTGTATCAAAAAATCGGTTTACCAACTCCGGCAGGTAATAGCTGCTCATCTTCTCTATATTCAATCGCGGCAGCACATTGGCAAATTCCAAAGAATAGCGTACAAAGATTTTTTGCTGAATTTTTTCAATCACCTGCATTTGGCGTACTTGTAATAAGCCTCCCACAAAAACAGCAAATACTACCAGTACAATCAACACAATAATAGAAGTAGAAATGGCCCCTGCCAATACAAAACTGATGATGGTTTGAATACCTAATGGCGTAGAAAACCCAACCAATCCAGCTAGTATAGCATAGATATAGATGGTGCTAATGTCTTTTTTCTCCAGCCTCAATAAAGTAAACAACTTTTTTGCTGCATTGGCTGGTGAATGTTCTTGATTTGTTGCCATAAGCTAAGTTTCCCTACAATTTGTGTGCAAGATTACAGCCTCGGGCCGAATTTCCCGAGTTAATGAATCTCCAAAAATAATTCATTGAAATGTTAAAATGGTAAAATTGGGCTATGAAAACCAAGCACTTAGAGATTATCAAACTCATAAATAGGGTCAATATGATCTCCTGCTTCCATTTCAAACACCGGTTTAATAATCCCATCATGCAGGTCATAGACCCATCCGTGTAAATGCGGGCGTTGATGGTGTTTCCAAGCACTTTGAATAATAGAGGTTTTGGCTAAGTTCATCACCTGCTCCTGAACATTTAATTCTACCATCCGGTTTACTTTATGTTCCTCAGTGTCAATGGCATCAATTTCTTCTCTATGAAAACGGTACACGTCTTTGATATTGCGCAACCACTTATTGATAATGCCCAATGAATGTTGACCAAATGCTGCCTTAACCCCACCACATCCATAGTGTCCGCAGACAATAATATGTTTCACTTTGAGTACTTCTACGGCATACTGCAATACACTCAACAGATTCAAATCTGTATGTACCACCATATTGGCAATATTCCTGTGCACAAAAATCTCACCCGGATTGGTACCTGTAATTTCATTGGCAGGCACCCTACTATCACTACAGCCAATCCATAAAAACTCTGGCGCTTGAACATGCACTAGTCTTTCAAAAAAGTCGGCATCGTCTTCTAACTTTTCTTTTGCCCAGGCTTTATTTTCCAGTAATAGCTTTTCGTATGCTTTCATATGATGAGATTAGGAGATTTTTGAATTGGGTTCTTGAAACTGGTATTGGTTTCTTTTAAATGGACTCTTTTTCATTTCCACTTTTATGTTTTTCAGATGCGCGTGACATAGAAAATTATTAATCTCTTCTACTACATCACGGTCTATAAACTCTGCCCTAGTAGTGTCTATTAATAAATAGGCATTGGGTGGAATAGCTTCTAACCTTGCTTTAATACTGGCTTTATTTAAAAAGGAAACGTCTTTTCTAAGTCTAAGCAAATGATTATTATTATCACTGATCTCAAATACTGCAGACCTAAAATTACTTCTGAGCATAAAAAATAGTCCTACCAAAATACCAATGATAATACCTGTTAGTAAGTCAGTAAATAGAATGGCCAAGATGGTTGCCATAAAGGGTACAAACTGATCCCAACCCTTTGCATAAAATTCCTTTACTTGTTTAATGCTGGCCAATCTATATCCCGTAAATATTAAAATTGCTGCTAAACTACTCAGTGGAATTAGGTTTAAAAGCTTTGGAATGAAGAGTACAAAAACTAGTAATAAAACTCCATGAGAAATACTAGACAGTTTTGACTTTGCCCCAGCTACTACATTCACTGACCCCCTAATCAATACAGCAGTTATAGGTAAACCACCAATCATACCAGACACTATATTACCCAATCCCTGCACTTTCAATTCCCTATTGGTGGGTGTTACTCTTTTTAAACTATCTAATTTATCAATGGCTTCTACACTCAATAAGCTTTCCAAACTAGCAACAATGGCAATGGTAAATGCAATGATCCAGACGTCTGGATTATTCCATTTTGAAAAATCAGGCATGGTGAACAGGGTCACACTATTTTGCAGGTCAGAAACAATGGGTAATGAAACCAAGTGCTTGTCTTCCAATGCCAATTGCGGATATTGACTTTTAAAGAATGCATTTAGTAAGACCCCAACAAGCACAACCATTAAAGGACCGGGAAAAAAATGAAAAACACTTTTATGATGGGCCACTTTTTTCTCCCAAATGATTAATATGGCCAAAGAAACTAGACCAATGATCACAGCACCACCTGTATATAATTGTCCTGCTTGTAAAATCTCTGTAAACGTATTATTAGCATCGGCTTGTGAAAAGGTTTCGTCCCCTTCAAAATCAGCGTCATAGCCAATCAAATGGGGTAATTGCTTCAAGATCAAGATTAGACCAATAGCGGCCAACAGTCCTTTAATCACCGAGTTGGGTACAAAATCACCCAAAATACCCGCTTTTGCATAACCAAGTAATATTTGAAAAACACCCGCAATCACTACGGCTAATAAAAACACATCGTAAGACTGCAGTTTCAAGATACTATTGGCTACTACAATAATTAAACCAGCAGCCGGACCACTCACACTTAAAGCCGATCCACTCAGGGTTCCCACCAAAATACCGCCCACAATACCCGCAATGATTCCAGAAAATAAGGGGGCTCCTGACCCAAGGGCAATTCCCAAACATAGTGGCAATGCCACCAAAAAAACTACTAGGGATGCTGGCAAATCGCTCCCAGCTGTTTGAAAATATTTTTTCATAAAGTGATGTCTATCAATACTTTAAAGCGAGTCATTGTCTATAAACACTATTAGACATAGGAATACCATGCAATTTGCATTTGACACCGTAACAAAAAAAACCGGATTTTGTTTAAACTATATGTTCAAACCGCCACAAGCGCTCAACACTTGACCAGTAATATAGGAGCTCATGTCACTTGCCAAGAACAATGTGGTATTGGCAATCTCTTCCGCCTTACCAAACCTACCCAAGGGAATTTTTTTCAGGAACTCGGTTGCGCCATTTCCGTCTTGTAGGTAATGGGTCATATCGGTTTCCACAAATCCAGGGGCAATGGCATTGCAACGAATATTTCGGCTACCCAATTCATGGGCCACTGACTTGGTAAAGCCAATGATTCCCGCTTTAGATGCTGCATAACTACTCTGACCCGCGTTACCTCTAATACCAATAATAGAACTCATATTAATAATGGTACCACTCTTGGCCTTCATCATAGGGCGGATTACCTGCTTGGTCATGTTGAACACAGACTTTAGGTTAATATCCATTACATCGTCCCACTGTTCTGCGGTCATACGCAAGAGCAGGTTATCCTTGCTAATGCCTGCATTGTTCACACAGATATCAATGGCGCCAAATTCTTTTAAAACATCATTTACAAAAGATTCGCACTGAGCAAAATCGCCCGCATTGCTCTTGTATGCTTTTGCTTTTACACCAAGGGCAGTCAGTTCTGCCTCTAGCGCTGCCGCTTTTTCAGCCGAGCTATCACTCACATAAGTAAAGGCAATATTGGCTCCATGTTCGGCCAATTTTAATGCAATGGCTGCGCCGATGCCTCTTGCAGCACCAGTAACAATAGCAACTTTATTCTCCAGCAATTTCATAATAGCGTCTTTTAAGTGGAACAAATGTAAAAGATTTACCCGTAAATATGATGATGGAAAAACACATACGCTATTAGCAGCACCAACAAGAAAAACAGGATCCCCGGATTATAGAGAAGCACAAAAAAAAGCACGGCCATCATACCAAAGACGGAATTCAGATAGTCTTCACTGGGCATTTCATAGACTAGTAAAATGCTATGCAGAAAAGCCGCCAAAGCAAGGACCATCAAGACTATTTGCGGATATTCCAACAGGGTAAAATGCAGAGGATAGGCCAACCACACATAGAGCAGCTCGGGTAAAAATAGCAAAGCGTACATGGCCAGCAAATGCAAAAATCGGATGGGGATTTTCATGGGTAAGTTGCGCAAAAAGGGCAAGAACTCCCGCTCAAAAGCGCGGATTTGTTGAATTAGCGCGCTATGCGAACCCACAATCAGTAAAAAGCAAAGTAATATGGGTCTGGGATCTGGTTTATAAGGCTCATAGAGTTGGATAAAGCCGTACAAGAAGAGTAGGGTGAAGACTTTGGTCAGGAGCAGCATCTGTTTGCGCTCTCTGAATAAATGAATAATGGCAAAGCTGAAAACGGGCTTCACAAACCTATTTTGCAAACTGATCCCAGTCAAGGCGGCCCATTTTCTCAAGAATCCCCATTTACCCAAGAACGCATCTGTGCCATGGTGGCGAATGGTGCTCGTATAACATCGCGCAGCAACGCCAATTAAAACCAAATTGGCCAAGACCATGGTTCCAGCCTGAGCCCAAAGATTTAAATGTATGGCCACTGCCGTGGCGATGGCCGCGTAGACCCAAACCGGCGCAAAGACCTGCACTTGTGTGAGGAGCATCCAAGCAAAAAGCTGCCTATTGCTCAAATGATTCAAACAGGTAAGGAATAATTGCCTGGGCTCTAAAATGCGCTTGACAAGATAGTTGGTACACTTGAGGGTGTACAAAGTCCAAGCCAAGATCACCCCCGCCATAATCACGGGGCTTTCCAAAAAAGCGATGATCAAGGAATAGTGATAGTCAATTAATTGACCACCCTTGACAACGCCAAATAAGACAAAGAATAGGAAGGCAAAAAAGCCTGCGTTCATTTGGTAAAAATGATTCACCAAAACAGATTGCAATATGCGAGCAATGGGATTGTTCTTAAAGATTACAGCACCCAACCCTCCAAATTTTCGTTTTGAAAGTTTTATAGTAAGATTGTTTGGCTGGTTTCTTTGATTCATCTGACTTAACTGTTGATTCAACTGACTTATTTATTAATCAACAAGGTTTTTTCAACAACATTGAGTTTCCCGGTGAATTGTAATCCCCCTGCAAAACTTTGGTGCGATGAAATCAGAAAGGAAATGCCTTTTTTAGCATGCCAGTCATTGATCCACTTGCAGACCAATTCCACAGCGGCCACGTCAATGGTAATCAGCGGCTCGTCTAACAGTATCCAATCCGGATTTCCCATAAAAGCCAATACCAGACTGAGTTTCTTGACCATGCCACTGGAATAAGTACCAACGGGTTGTAGGTACGTGTCTAAAATATGCAGCTCCTCTAATTGTTGTTTGGCCGCGTCAATATCGGCTTTCTTTGTGGCGCCGTAAAGCTCCACCAAATCCTTGGCCGTTAAGAAGGGCGGATACAAGGGTTCCGCTTCTGCGTAATTCACGCTTTTTAAAAATTCATTTCGATCATTGAGAATACTCAGCGGTTTTTCAGAACTTCTTTCTTCTGAAATAGATTTACTTAATCCCCGCTCTCCCGGCGCTAAAAAAATTTCACCCTTGAACGGATGCAGCCCCGCCAACATTTTCAGAAATGTGGTCTTGCCAGATCCATTCTCACCCTGGATCCAATACATACCCTTTTGAAGATCCAGATCCGGAACCGTCAACGCCAAATGCGCACCATAATATTTTTCAACCTTTCTGAATTGCAGCATAAAAAACCTTCAGCTTGAAATTTACAGTCTTTGATGAACAATTACACGCCAGTTTTTCAGATTTAGATTTTTTAACAGTTTACATATAGGGAGTGTAGTAGCTTATTTTGAAACTTTCAAAATACTAGGTACAAAGACCACCATAAGAATCTTTGTACTTTTGCGGTGATGATAGAGCGTGCAAAACAATTTCTGACCACTAAGAAGATCCTGCTCTATAGCTTTTTGCTAGAGACGCTCTGTGTCAGTTATGCTTTGTACTGGAAAGCGGCAACGCCTATTACTAGCGTCTTGTTTACTTTGAGTGGCGGCATCATAGTCTTTTGTTTTTTGAAATTACCCAAACCCATTACGGACCAAGTGATTGCTATAATGCCTATTTGGAGAAAATATCGCGCGGTCTTATCTCTGATGGCGTTGATGGCCATTGGTGGTGCCGCTTTTAAATGGATCCAAGATGCTCCTATGGATTATCACGATGGTGACATGTTGCCCATTATCAAAATCATGAACGAGCGTTTCTTGAACGGTCAATGGTCCCATGTCTATGATATTATTCCTGAAATCTGGAATGGCATTCAACCCATTTACTTACCCGCCATGTGGTTGCCCTTTAGCCTGCCGGTCTTACTGGGACTGGATTTGCGCTGGATGACCGTGCTAGCACTATTTGTAGTATCAGCACTTTTTCTATTCCGAATCAACCCAAAACATCATAAAACACCTTACTTGGTTCTAGCCGCTTTTGTGCTCATTTGGTGGTTGTTAAGCGCAGAAAATTCTGGACTCATTCCTTATACGGAAGAAGGCGTGGTCATTTTATTTTATAGTTTGTTGGCCATTGCTCTTACTGGAAAAAATGCTTGGTTTATTGGCATTGCCACATCGCTTTGCATCCTAAGCCGTTACGCTATTGTGGGTTGGTTGCCCGCTATGTTGCTCTATTATGCTTTGAACAAAGACTGGAAAAGTCTCATGCAATTTTGCGCCACGGGGCTTGCCTGTTTTTTACTCTTGGTTTTGATTCCTTTTGGTTGGACCACTTTTCTAAAACTGGCTTCTATTCCCGGAGAATATATTGCATTCAGCAAAAGGGTTTGGACCGATGCACCGCAAGTTTTCAGTGAAAGTTTGGGTTGGGCCAAATTCTTTGGGCCTGAAAATATTGCTACGCAACATGGACTGTTGGTAGGGTTGTCGCTGTCTCTTCCCAGTATTTTTATGGTGGGATGTTGGTTCTTAAATCGCGGCGGCCAGATAATCAATCATGCGCATCTTCCCTTTGCAGCGCTCAAGCTCACACTAGTAGTTTTCTATACCTTGGTAGACGTACCATACCTCTACCTTTTTTATACTGGATCATTTGTAAGTCTGTTTTTGGTCACGCATATTTTAGCAGGGGCGCATCCAACTAAAGGAGCTTATGCGCAACAGTAGTGTGGATTAAAATGCTGGATATTAAATGAAACAGGGTACGATGAAATGAGATTGATCATTTCGCTTTCGCATCGCGCATTTGCGCCAAAATCTCATCTACATAAATTCGGTCATTACTCAAACGTGGAATCTTGTGTTGCCCACCCAGCTTGCCTTTGCTGCGCAACCATTCGTGAAAAACGGTTTTGTCTAGCGCGTGCACTTGAGGCATGACAAGGGCAATATCTTTATATCGCTTGGCTTCATAATCACTGTTCACCATTTTGAGTGCGCAGTCTAACTCATAGGCAAATTGATCAACTGAAACGGGCGTTTCATCAAACTCTATCAACCACTCGTGTCCTCCTTTTGATTCATCGCCCATATACACGGGAGCCGCAGTATAATCATTCACCACCAATCCCGTTTTCTCACAGGCCATGGCAATGGCTTTGTCTGCATTGTCTGCAATCAGCTCTTCGCCAAAGGCATTGATATATTGTTTTAATCGGCCCGTCACTTTTACTTTAAAGGGAGATAGGTTCACAAACTGAATGGTGTCTCCTACCAAGTATCGCCATAGGCCACCATTGGTGCTGATAACCAGTGCGTAATTTTTTCCAATCACTACATCGTTCAAACCAATGGTCTTGGGGTCAGGCTTGCCGTATTCTTCTACCGGCATAAACTCATAAAAAATGCCATGATCCAGGAGTAATAACATGCCATCTTCAGAAGGGTCATTCTGTGCTGCAAAAAATCCTTCGCTGGCATTGTACATTTCTAAATAAGTAACACCGGGACCCAAGAGTTTTTTAAACTGCTCCCTATAAGGTGTGAAAGAAACCCCACCGTGTCCGTATAATTCTAGATTGGGCCATACTTCTTTCAGTGTGGCTTTACCCGTAATTTCTAAAATGCGTTTAACCAATACCAGGGTCCAGGTAGGTACCCCAGCAATAGAAGTTACATTCTCTTCAATAGTAGACTGGGCAAGGCTTTCAATCTTCCCTTCCCACTCGTCCATGAGTGCAATGCTTAGTTCCGGAGTCCTAATCCACTGCCCCCAAAATGGCGTGTTCTGCAACAGGACCGCACTCAGGTCTCCGTATTGAATCTCTTCATTCACTTTGCTAATCTGGTGGCTTCCTCCAATCACCAGACTCTTGCCCGTGAGCAAATCACTTTCATTATTGTAATTATAATACAGCGTAAGTACATCTTTGGCTGCCTGAAAATGGTTGTCTTCTAAACTCTCTTCTGTAATGGGAATAAACTTACTTTTCTCACTAGTGGTACCGCTGCTCTTGGCAAACCAATTCACAGGTGTGTTCCAAAGCAATTGTTCCTCCCCCTCCATCAATCTATTGATATAGGGTTTCAGGTCTTCGTATTCGTGAATGGGAATGGCTTCTTTGAATTTGCGAATGTTGAAAATCTCTTTCATTCCATAGCGCCTGCCAAATTCCGTGTATTGCCCGTGGGTAATCAGGTCTTGTAATACCTCGCGCTGCGCCGCAATGGGTTCATTCATCCATTGGTCAATTTTACCCTGTCTGAGTCTTGCTAATCGGGATATGGCTGGGCTGAGTATTTTCATTGCTTTGACTTTGGCAAAATAAGCAATGATGTTGAGAATACCGAAGGATTATTCTGATGGATGGGCCTCAGAATCAGTTTGTTCGGAAACTACGGTAGACATTGGCGCATTTTCTTTTCCCATTTCAATGATCCAATCTTTTCGCTTGAGTTCAAAATTGGTTCCTAGGTACAACCTGCGCACTTTTTCATCAGCGGCCAGCTCTTCAGCCGTACCATGACGGAAAATCTTTCCTTCAATCAACAGATAAGCCCGGTCACAAATAGAGAGGGTTTCATTCACATTATGATCCGTGATCAGGATCCCAATATTCTTATACTTGAGTTTGGCTACCACACTTTGAATATCTTCTACGGCAATGGGGTCCACGCCGGCAAAGGGTTCATCCAATAAAATAAACTTAGGGTCCACGGCCAAAGCGCGGGCAATCTCGGTTCTCCTTCTTTCTCCTCCACTCAAACTGTCTCCATTGTTGGTTCGCACATGGTGAAGGTGAAATTCATCCAAAAGGGACTCCAATTTATGCTGACGCTCTCCCTTGGTGAGCTTGGTCATTTCCAAAACCGCCATAATATTGTCTTCCACGGTGAGCTTGCGGAACACACTGGCTTCCTGTGGCAGGTAGCCAATCCCCATTTGGGCCCTTTTGTACATGGGAAGCTTGGTAATATCTAGATCATTCAGGTATACACTACCCTCATCTGGCTTGATCAAACCTACTACCATATAGAATGTGGTGGTCTTTCCGGCACCATTGGGGCCTAGTAAACCCACAATCTCTCCCTGTTCTACATTCACGCTCACATGGTTCACAACGGTTCTTCCCTTGTAACTCTTGATCAGGTCTTTGGTATGGATGGTCAGGTTCATAAACTGCTGTAAAAATAGGATTGTTAGTAGCAAGATGGGGCAAATAGACCTAGTATTTTGTTATTGTTTTAGGTTTCTGCCTATTTTTGCCGCCATGAAAGTGATAGATCATATTTCCCAGGCCAAGGACACATTAGTTTCTTTTGAAGTTTTGCCACCCTTAAAAGGCAAGACCATTAATACCTTGTATGACCATTTGGACCCCTTGATGGAATTCAAACCATCTTGGATCAATGTTACCTATCACCGTAGTGAAACCATGTTCAAAAAGAAAACCGATGGCACATTTGAACGCGTAGAAGTGCGCAAACGCCCCGGAACCGTGGGTATTTGTGCGGCCATCATGAACCACTACCAAGTTGACGCTGTTCCCCATATTATCTGCGGCGGTTTTACCAAACGTGAAACCGAAGACGCCTTGATTGACCTAGATTTCTTGGGAATAGACAATGTATTGGTATTGCGTGGCGATGCTGCTAAGAACGAATCTGCTTTTGAACCCGAGAAAGACGGTAACCATTTTGCCATTGACCTCTTACGTCAGGTGAGTAATATGAATAACGGCATCTACCAAGACGAAGACATCAAGAGCGGTGGTAAAACCAAGTTCTGCATGGGCGTTGCTGGTTATCCTGAAAAACATTTTGAAGCACCCAACTTAGAAATAGACCTTCTTAAACTCAAAGAAAAAGTAGACGCTGGTGCCGATTATATCATGACCCAGATGTTTTTTGACAACCAAAAATTCTTTGACTTTGTAACGGCTTGTAAGAATATGGGCATTAATGTTCCCATTATTCCAGGTCTAAAACCCATTACCAACAAGAAGCAATTGTCTGTGCTACCTAGGATCTTCCACGTAGACATTCCAACCGATTTGTCCAACGCCATTAACAAGTGTAAGACCGATGCGGAATGCGAACAAGTGGGAACCGAGTGGTTGATCCAACAAAGCAAGGAACTCAAATCTTTTGGTTCACCGGTATTGCATTACTATACTTTGGGCAAACCAAAAGTTATTTGGAATGTGGTAAAGAACGTGTTCTAAAACAGTTCCTATTTTCCTGCTGATTTTATCTTGGCGTCTATCAAGTCATTGAACTGATCCAAACTCAATTGTTTGGCAATAATTCTTTTGTCCTTATCCAATAGATAAATGGTTGGCGTTTTGTACACGTCATAGAGCTGCTTGTAATTGGGTCTACCGGCTTTTTCTTCCGCTGTGCGCGATGCCTTGGTTTGGTAGGCCTGTGTCCAAGTGTTGCTGATCTTTTTCTCAGCCAAGAATTTCTTCCAAGCAGGAATCTCATTGTCATAAATATTCACAGATAAAACAGCTACCCCTTGCTTTTTCCACTTGGCCTGATAAAAAGAATCTAGTCTAGGAATCTCTTCCTTACAATGACCACAATTGGGATCCCAAAATGCCACAATGGTAAAAGGCGATTTTAGATTATAAAGTGATACTGCTTTGCCGGTAGTGTCGGTCAAATCCAATAGGGGTGCGGGTTGGCCAAGTTGATTAGCCATCATGCTATAAGCCCTTTCGGTAATGGTTTTCTTTGATGCTGCATTGAGTAGCACCGTATCGCCCTTGGCATAAAAATTTTCAAACAGGTACAAAAAGACTTTATCCTGACCCATGAATTCTGGGTTAATATACTTGTTGGTAAACTTGGTTAAGAGATAAGGATAAATCTCTTTTCCAGTTCTGGCATAGAGCAACATATATTTTACTTCTGCAATAATACTATCCGGATCAGGCGATACATAGTATTTAAAATAGTCGTCTAGCTTTGGTTCAAAAAATGGCGTGCGCAACAAACGATCATCATTAAAATTGACATCATCCCAGAAATGTTCTTTTACATATCTATAGGGATAGCTGGAATCTGGTACGCCTTTGACTATGGGAATCTCTGGAGCCGTTGGTCGCTTCATGGTATTAAACAACATGGCCAATAAAGACTTGGGGTATTGTTTCACTATGCTGTTGCGATAGTCCTGCAAGTCTTTGTCTGCTGCAATAATTAAATCGCGCAAACGGGTACTATCTGCCTTGGTAGTTGCGGCTTTGTATTGTTGTTCCAGTTCATTGAGTTTCTTTCCCTTCTCATTGGATACTTTGGAATAAGTGCGGAACAAATCATTATCGGCGGAGCCTGTAATTTTTACATCATCTTTCTTGGCGGTGTCTGCTACAATGCTAAAATGTTGTTGATCACTAATCAGCACTTCAAACAAAATGCTGTACTGGGGCGATACCACAAAATAGATGCCCCCTGTTAATTTGGTATTCCCTTTGAATACGCCCATACCCTTCTCATCTAAGATGGCAGAATCCATCAGTGCCCTTCCCTTACCATAATTACTTCCCAAATAGATCTTACAATTCTTTAGTGGTGTAAGGGTAATACTAATATGTTTGGGCGGCAGTTTAGAAGATCCGCCTGCAGCGGGGGCAGCTGGTTTCTTAACCTGCGCCAACGCAACTTGCGCCAATACCAACAAGAGAATAGGGAAGATTCTTTTCATAAAAACATGGAATTGGGTATAAAAATAGTCTGGATTACATTTGCACCCGTGAGAAAACAGAAAAAAAGCATTGTACTGGAAGAATTGTTGGTGGAAGATTACGCCGCCGAGGGTAAATCTTTGGCCCGTTTTGAGGGAAAAGTGGTTTTTATTGAGGGAGCCGTACCCGGTGACCTAGTAGACGTTCAGTTGTCCAAGAACAAAAAAGATTGGGCCGAGGGGCATGTGGTCAAGTACCATAGCTACTCCAAAGACAGGGTTACACCTTTTTGTAGCCATTTTGGGGTTTGTGGTGGTTGCCAATGGCAGATGCTGCCCTATGAGAAGCAATTGTTTTACAAAACAAAACAGGTGGCTGATAACCTAACCCGAATTGGTAAAGTGGCCCTACCTGAGATGATGCCCATTATTGGTGCGGCCCAAACAGAACAATATCGCAATAAGATTGAATACACATTTGGTACCAAGACCTATATTCCATCGGCACAGTTTAGATTGATGAAGGCCGAGGGTGTTTCTTTTGATGACCTTCCGGGCGGTGCAGGTTTTCACGTGCGTGGATTTTTTGACAAAGTGGTAGAGATAGATACCTGTCATTTACAAGAGGAGCCCACCAATCTGATTCGCAAATTTGTGGCGGCTTATGCCATTGAAAGAAACCTGCCTTTTTATGACGTGCGCAAGCACCAGGGTTGGTTACGCAATATGTTTATCCGCAACAGTACTATTGGCGAGTTGATGGTCAATATTGTATTTGGATACGAAGACCTAAACAACCAGAAAGCCTTGATGGACTTGGTTTTGAAGGAGTTTCCACAGATCACTACTTTGTTGTACACCATCAATACCAAACACAACGATAGTCTGTTTGACCTCTATCCACAAACCTATTTTGGACCAGGATTTATCTTGGAAAAATTAGAAGATTTTCAATTCAAAATCAGCCCCAAGTCCTTTTTCCAGACCAATACCAAACAGGCCGAAAGACTCTATCAAGTAACGCGAGAATTTGCAGAACTAAATGGCAGCCAAACTGTTTATGATTTGTATTGTGGTACGGGAAGCATTGGCATTTTTGTGAGTAAGCTGGCAAAAAAATTGGTGGGTGTAGAGGTAGTGGCAGAAGCCATTGAAGACGCCAAAGAAAATGCAGCGCTTAACAATTTGGATAAAACGGCTTTTTTTGCAGGTGACGTAATTGAGATCTGTGACGATGCGTTTTTTGAAACCCATGGCAAACCAGACGTGATTATCACAGACCCTCCAAGAGCGGGTATGCACGAGAAATTGGTGCGCAAGCTTTTAGAGATTGCTGCTCCTACCATTGTCTATGTGAGTTGTAATCCAGCTACACAGGCAAGGGACTTAAATTTATTAGACGAGAAATACACGGTAGAGAAAATACAACCTGTTGACATGTTTCCTCATACCTTGCATATAGAAAACGTGGTGCAACTAAAATTGCGTACCAATTGATCCCTTAACACATGACCGAATTCAGACCCAGTAGATTTGAAATCCTGCCCACCATTGTCAAGAACCTGTTGATCATCAACGGTCTTTTCTATTTGGCGCAAATTACCTTCAAGTCATCCGCAGGTTTTTCCCTAGACAATATCTTGGCCCTTCACGCTTGGCAGAGTAGTTTGTTCCGTCCTTGGCAACTGGTTACCCATATGTTTCTGCACGGAGACTTCTGGCATATTTTCGGAAATATGTTTGCGGTTTGGATGTTTGGTTCTGTATTGGAAAACCTTTGGGGACCCACTAGGTTCCTTTTGTTTTATATTATTTGCGGATTGGGTGCGGCCCTGATGCACTTGCTCTTTTTAAGTTATGAAGTGATTCCACTCATGGCCGATTGGGCCGCCTTGGTTCAAGCTCAGGGATCCGGAGTTGGATTTGCAAAAGCCCTGCACGCATTCAATGACCATAACCCTGGGGTATTAGGTAATCAACTGGAATTGGCCAACCAAGTAATTGCCAATCCTACTGATGTACAAGCAACCAATACCCTCATGACCTGGATTCAGTCCTATTATGAAGCCAACCTAAACACGGCTACTATTGGTGCCAGTGGAGCGGTTTTTGGTTTGTTGGCAGCCTTTGTTTATTTGTTTCCCAACACCTATATCTATCTGTATTTTTTGGTGCCGGTAAAAGCCAAATGGTTGGGGATTGGGTATTTTGCCTACGAATTATACTATGCTGTTCAGAACAGTGGAGGAGACAATGTAGCAAGATGGGCACACGTTGGTGGAGCCATTGTAGGATTACTCATTGTCATGACTTGGAACAAAAAGAACAGAAAAACGTTTTATTGATACCAGTACAGTTCACAATCTTCAATTATGGCAGAAAACACGTATAAAACCAATCGGGGAATTCTCCTAGGACAGGACAATAATGCCTTGGTATACTTGGTGGCCATTAACCTCTTGGTATTTGTATTCCTTACTTTTATCAAGATCATCTACTATCTCTCAGAGATTCCCATTGAATTCTTTTATACACAAATACAGAATTGGTTTACCCTTCCGGGGATGGGAGAAAAACTAGCCACCAGACCATGGGCCCTCTTAACCTATATGTTTACCCATGGTAGTATCTGGGGTTTGATCAGTTCTTTGCTTTGGCTTTGGTGCTTTGGCTATATACTCCAAGACCTGACGGGTAATAATAAACTGATTCCTATTTATCTCTATGGTGGTTTTGTAGGGGGATTGGTCTTCTTTTTAACCGTGAACCTATTTCCAGTTTTAGCTAATCATATTCAGACCATTGAACCCATGATGGGAGCAGGCGCCGCCGTTATGGCCGTTGCTGTTGCTACCACTACTTTGGCGCCGGATTATAGAATCTTCCCTTTGATTAACGGAGGCATTCCGCTTTGGGTATTGATGGTCATTTTTGTGGCCATTGATTTTGCTACCCTAGCTTCTAGCAGTGCAGGCATGGGTGCGGCCCATCTTTGCGGCGGCGCGATAGGTTTTTTGTATATTAGACAATTGCGCAGAGGTGCTGATTGGGGTGCTTGGATGACCCGTTTATGGGAATGGTTAGATGACTTATTTAGCCCAGAAAAGAAACACAAGAATACCAAGAGCGCAGACAAACATTTTTATCAAACCGGTAAAAAGCCATTTGAAAAAACGCCCAACCTTACCCAACAGAAACTGGATGAGATCCTAGACAAGATTAACCAACAAGGATACCAGTTCTTGACCGATGAGGAAAAAGCTTTTTTAAAAAGAGCTAGCAAGGAAGACCTTTTATGAGTAGCATCCGCACCATATTCAAATCCATCGTTTTTTTGGGAGGAATTGTTTGTACGCTTGTTTATCTCTATTCCTGTCTTACACCCTATATCAGTCCCATTGACTGGCATTACCTAAGTTTTGCCGCACTCTTTTTTCCAATTGTCTTAGTAGCTATGTTTGGCTGGACCATTATTGCCATTATTTGGTTTAGAAAATATAGTCCAGTTTTTATCATCTGTTTGGCACTGGGTTATCAAAACATCATCAGCGTTTTTGCTTTTCATCCAGGCAAGGATTTTCAGGCAAGCAAGGATTCTGGTTCTATTAGGGTACTGTCTTGGAACGTGAATAATTTTAATACTGATGCCACAGACAAAGACCCTAAGGCCTTAGACATGATTCAGTATATGCAGGCCCAACAACCTGATATCATTTGTTTACAAGACTTTTCAGAACTACACTGGGGTAAATTTGGACCCACTATTGATTCCATTAAATCTTTTACTGGTTTACCCTATCATTTTTTTAGCGAGGCCGATGCCAATTATGGGGTAATTATTTTTTCACGTTGGCCATTTTTAAACAGACAATCGGTACCCTTTACCAATATCAATCTCACGGAATCCTTACAGTACGCAGATATTCAAACACCCAACAAAGTATTGCGGGTATATAATACCCACTTGGCTTCTATGAATATTCACGTAGAAGTAATGGATGAAACCAATGTGAACCATCTTAAGTTTCTAGACAGAAACAAAGAGATTTTAATGAAAAAAGACAAGCTCTATCGCATGGCTTTTTTTGACAGATTACACGTACAACAGGCGCAAATGGTGAAGCGCAGTTTAGACAGTTGTAAGTTGCCCTTCATTTTTACCGCCGACTTAAATTCAGTTCCTTCCAGTTTTGTTTACCAATATTTGAGAAAGGGTTTGAACGATGCTTTTCTAGAAAAAGGTTTTGGTTTTGGAAGAACCTATGACAGTCTTTCTCCTACTTTACGCATAGATGTACTATTGACAAGCAAGGATATAGCTACCAAACAGGTCAAGACTCCCCGCATTCATGAGAGTGATCACTTGCCCATTATTACAGATATTCATTTGAAACCCTGATTTTTTGTATTTTGTGGGCATGGCAAAAAACGTTTTTCGCCGCGCGTTTAAAACCCTCTGTCTTTCTATTACCTTGTTACTAGTCATTTTGTTTCTAGTAGCATGCCTATCTCCTTATGTAAATCCCGCAAACTGGTGGTTAAATGGATTCACGGGTTTGATTGTGCCATACCTAGTAATGCTATTATTCTTTGCCATGATTTTCTGGTTGATTGTAAAACCAGTAATTGCTTGGTTACCTTTTTTAAGTCTTTGTTTGGGTTGGCAACAAATAGAAGTGGTGTTTGCTTGGCATGCAGGCGCTGGATTCACCAAGAAAAAGCACGAGCTAAATATGCGTGTGATTGATTGGAATGTGCAAAGTTTTAATGGACTAACACAGAACAAAGAAACCAGAAGACTGATTAGAACAGATGTGGCTGAAAGCATTTTAAAACTCCAACCCGATATTATTTGTCTGCAAGAATTTAATACCAGTTTGAGCAGTGTAGACAATATTGCTTTGTTTAGTAAAACCCATCCTTACCATTATTTTTCAAAAGACTATCTGCGCAACAAGGGCGATTACTTGAGTGGTAGTATCATCTTTTCTAAGTATCCCATTATTGATACTGGAAGGGTGGCATATCCTGTTGCAGAAAGCCTGATTCATGCCGATATAAAAAAAGGGGATGACACCATTCGTGTCTTTACTACCCATCTACAGTCATTTAAGTTTCAGAAAAATGACTATGCCGATATTGAGAGGATCCGGGATCAGGATGAGGAAACCGTTAGCGCTTCAAAGAATCTTTTTAGAAAAATGAAACTGGCTTTTTCTAGAAGGGGCATTCAGTCAGACCTAGTGCGGGAAGCAAGAGACAAAAGCCCCTTTCCCAGTATTGTCTGCGGTGATTTCAACGACGTGCCCAATTCCTATACCTATTTTAATATCAAAGGAGACTGGCAGGACACTTTTCTTAAAAAAGACTTTGGCATTGGCCGAACCTTTGTTTCCCTTGCCCCCACATTACGCATTGACTATATTCTGGTAGACAATCATTTCTCCGTGCGCCAATTTGATATGGTAGACGAAGACCTTTCTGACCACGTGATGTTGGTGACAGATCTGCGTCTGAAAAAATAAAATCCCGTATCTTGCAGTCCATGTTTTTCCTAAGTCATACCTGCTGTTGTTGTTGCTGCTGTTAATTCAGCCCTTATTTTATTGCAGACAACCCAACCATTTTCCAATCTTTTCAAGTAACAAACATGTCACTCAAAGTATATAATTCACTTAGCAGACAAAAAGAAGACTTTAATCCCATTAACCCACCCTATGTGGGAATGTATGTTTGCGGACCAACCGTAAGCGGAGAAAGCCATTTGGGTCATGCGCGTCCTTTTATCACATTTGACGTGGTCTATAGATACCTCATGCACTTGGGTTATAAAGTGCGTTATGTGCGCAATATCACAGACGCTGGTCACTTTGAAGAAGAAGGAAGAGCAGCTGAAGACAAGATCAGTAGCAAAGCCATTTTGGAAAAATTGGAACCCATGGAACTGGTGCAGAAATACACCAATCTCTATCATTGGGCCATGAGCCGTTTTAACAACCTGCCTCCAAGTATTGAACCAACTGCAACAGGTCATATTGTTGAGCAGATTGAGATGATTAAAAAAATCATCGCAGATGGTTACGCGTATGAAGCCAATGGCTCTGTGTACTTTAACGTTGAAAAATACAATACCGATTTTTCTAAGGTTGGCAAGCCATATGGTATGCTAAGTGGTAGAAATATTGACGAGCAATTAGATACCACCAGAGAACTAGAGAACCAAGACGAAAAAAGAAATAGAAACGATTTTGCTCTTTGGAAATCGGCCCCGCCAGAACATATCATGCGCTGGAATAGCCCATGGGGAGAGGGTTTCCCGGGTTGGCATATTGAGTGCTCGGCCATGAGTAGTAAATATTTGGGTCAGGAATTTGACATTCACGGTGGTGGTATGGACTTACAATTTCCGCATCATGAATGCGAGATTGCACAGAGCACGGTTTGCAATCACAAAACCCCTGCGCGTTATTGGTTGCACAATAATATGATTACCATTGAGGGTAGAAAAATGGGCAAGAGTTATAACAATGTGGTTAAGCTTACTGAATTATTTAGTGGTAGCAGCCCGGTTTTAACGCAGGCTTATTCTCCTATGACGGTGCGGTTCTTTATTCTGCAAAGCCATTATCGCGGTACGCTAGACTTTAGCAATGAAGCTTTGCAAGCTTCTGAAAAAGCCTTTAAAAGATTATGGGAGGCACACGAATGGTTTGCCAAATATGCTATTACAGATCAGCCTGGAACAGACGCAGCATTGGATGAAAAAGTGCAGCAACTGGTGCAAGAATTTGACGCCTTTATGGATGATGATTTTAGCACGGCCAAAGTATTAGCCAATATGTTTGACCTAGCATCTATTATCAATTCTATCAAAGACAAGCATATTCCAGAAACAGCCATCAGCAGTAAAACCTTAAGTTTATTACAAACCCAATTGAAAGTCTATTTAGAAGACGTCTTTGGTTTGGTGAGCGAGCGCCAAGGAGACGGTGCCCAATTAGACGGGGTATTGCAACTCTTGATCAGCATTAGAAAAGACGCCAAGAGCAAACGCGATTTTATGACCAGTGACAAAATCAGAAATGAATTGGCAGCTTTGGGTGTGCAACTAAAAGACGAGAAAGACGGGGCTACCAGTTATACCGTAGCATAAGCATTAATGGTTGCAGTCATCTGCATGGGCGTGGTTATGTACTCGGCAATACCTAAAATTGAGCCAGTGCCCAGCCACAATAAAAGCCACTGCTGGAAAAAGCAGCCATAATTGCCATTGGTGCCAGATTACTTTTGCTAAGAGCAATAGAATTCCTATGGTAAACAGTACAATGGGCTCGTAACGGTGGTGGTGTTTTTTCCTGCCGTGGTATAAAGCATAAAGCCCCACTACAAAAGCAAGGGCCACCATAAAATACTCAAATCTCAGGTTGTCAATGATATTCACCCCAAAGAGTGGAAGGGAGCTCAAAAACAGGGGCAGAATGGCACAGTGAATGGCACAAGCTACAGATGTGGTAATCCCCAATGCGTCCCAATTGATCTTGATTGACATGTTTAGAAGGGCAAATATACACAAATGCAACTTTGTTGCAAAATATTTTAGGATTCCCCCCTGTTTTGCTGCGGTAAGCCCATCCCTCCCTACCTTTGTGCCAACTTTTTAATTATGAGTAAGAAACTGGTTGCCTATCTCTTGTTTTTTGTGGTCTTGGTCTTGGGATTTTACTTTTTCCTATTCCGTGGTAATGATTTTTGGCGCGCCAAATTGCCGGTGATCAGTTATACCAAACCCTTTCAATTTACTACCCAAGACGGTCTTCCCTTTACAGATAGAGATATGTTGGGCAAGGTAACCGTGGTAGAATATTTCTTTACCAATTGTAAGAGCATCTGCCCCAAGATGAATACCAATATGAAAGACATTTTTGCGGCTTTCAAAGACGAACCAGATTTTATGATCCTCTCTCATACCTGCGACCCCGAGAGAGATACGGTTGCCCGTATGAAAGTATACGCAGATTCGCTAGGTGCCGATACCCGCAAATGGCAGTTCTTGACCGGTAGAAAAGATAGCTTGTATAATATCGCGCGGAGCGCATATTTATTGGATGATCCCAAAAACAGCTTGGACAAAATTGAAGACCAATTTATCCATACCCAATTTTTTGCACTGGTAGACAAAGACGGCAAAGTACGCGGACAGGTCTATGATGGTTTGAAAAGCGCCGAATTGGAACAACTCAAAAAAGACATCCGTATCTTGTTGGATGAAAAAGCCGGCACGGGCAATTTTGTCAATGGGATTTTCAATAACAACCCTAGGTAAATCATGCATCCAAGAATTATTGATACCTTAAAAAGAAGCCAGTTAAGTGTTACGGATAGCCGCAAGAAAATTCTTGAGCTCTTCTTAGAACGCAAAGCAGCTTTGGCTCACGCCGATATTGAACAACATAGCGGTGACGAATTTGACCGTGTAACTATTTATAGAACACTGCAGACTTTTGTTGAAAAAGGGATTCTGCATACCATTCCCTCTGCTGATAATTCTGTGCGATACGCTCTTTGCAAAGACGCATGTACAGAAGGACATCACCATGACAACCACGTACATTTTATGTGCGATACTTGTGGTACCACTTATTGTCTAGATCATGTTACGGTTCCCAAAGTGCAATTACCATCGGGATACCAAGTGCATCAACTAGATTTAGTAGCCAGTGGTACCTGTATCAAATGCCAATAACTTAAACCCCTAAAAAAAGACCTGATGATATTAGTAACCGGCGCAACAGGATTGGTAGGCTCACACCTAGTTAGCCAGTTGGTATCAAAGGGAGAATCTGTTAGGGCCCTTTATAGAACTACTATTCCAAGCATTCCAGGTGCAGAAAAGGTTAACTGGTTTCAGGCCGATATCTTAGACGTTATTGCTTTAGAAGCGGCCATGGAAGGGGTTACAGAAGTCTATCATTGCGCAGCCATTGTTTCTTTTAGTGCCAAGGGCCAAGACGCCATGCACTTGACAAATATTGAGGGCACGGCCAATATAGTGAACGCATCTTTAGAAGCAGGCATTAGAAAAATGGTCTTTGTGAGTTCTGTTGCAGCACTGGGAAGAATCAGAACAGATGGGGCTATTAACGAGACCATGGATTGGACAGAAGAAACTTCTAATAGCGAATATGGCAAAACCAAATACCTAGCCGAGATGGAGGTCTGGAGGGGCATTGGTGAGAGTTTGAATGCAGTGATTGTAAATCCCGTAATCATACTAGGTTCCGGTGATTGGACCAAGGGCTCTTCTGCCATTTTTAAATCTGCCTATGACCAGTTTCCTTGGTACACAGAGGGAAGCAGTGGTTTTGTAGACGTGTTAGATGTTGTAGCTGCTATGCAGGCGCTAATGGCATCTGAGCTTAGCGCACAACGTTATATTTTGAGCGGAGCCAATTTAGGCTATCGCGATGTATTCAATATGATTGCAGATGGATTTGGCAAAAAAAGACCACACTTAAAAGTGAGTCCATTATTAGCAGAAATTGTTTGGCGATTAGAAGGCATCAAGTCTATGTTCACTGGTAAACAACCCTTGCTCACCAAAGAAACATCGCGCACAGCAAGGGCTAAAGTGGTTTTTGACAATAGTAAATTATTAAAAGCTCTTCCCAGTTTTCAATACCAGGCACCAGTTGATTCCATTAACCGCATCTGCGCTGAGTTGAAAAAAATCCATAAATTGTAGGAAGCAAATTCCTTTGAAAAAAACCATCGCATATCCCATACTTTTTGTTGCATGCCTTTTATTGCATGGACATTTCTTGCATGCTCAAACTGCGCAAGATCCAGCTGAACAAAAACCTGCCATACTCTTAGGAGCATCTTCACCCAAATTGTTGGAGCAAGCACCATTTGGCAAATGGTTCATCCCAAATTTTGAAAAATACCAAGTAGATAGTTCCCTGATCCCAGCTATTAAAAAAGCATTCAAAGGCAAGCGGATGGAATTTTTTGTAGGTACTTGGTGTGGTGAAAGCCGTGCCGATATGCCGGGAGTTTTGAAAATTTTAAAAGCAGCTGAAGTAGATAGTAGTCAATTCAAACTGATCTTTTTAAACAATAGCGGCACCATGAATCGCCAAAGTCCGGGGCATGAAGAGGAAGGTAAAAACATTGTACGCGTGCCTACCTATATTCTCTACAAAGGCAAGAAAGAAATTGGCCGCATTATTGATGCACCCAAAGAATCATTTGAAAAAGACCTGTTGAAAATCTTAACAGGCAAGCCCTATACACCGCATTTTAGTGAACTGATTTTATAACCCATTATTAAAAGTTGATCTAAGAATCAACTGAATTCATTAATTTGTAGTAGCACCTAGTTTGAAAAACCTATTAGCAGTCATATTATCCCTAGCCCTTTTTGCACCACCTTATGCAAAGATGCTGCTCTATGCAGACTGCTCCTTTAAGGCCATGATGAATGAAGACCCGCGCTTTTGTGAATGTACTAATATCATAGACGTAGCGCCATATCCAAGCACAGATGGTCAATCAGAAAAACAACAAAACCTAGAGCAAAAAACAGACTGGAAATACTTGGCTCAAGAAAAATTCCAGTTTCAATCATCCCTACATACAACTACTGCAAGCTTTCAAATCAAACAGAACAACCGCATTCCCAACCAGCACCAAGGATCTGTGTTTCATCCACCAAAGGCATAGGATTACATATCAGTAAATCCTATTTATCAAATCTAATTAACATCAGATGAAACCATTCATGCTGGTGATCGTCACTATGTGGCTGATCTCCTGTAACCATACTCGTATGGTTCAAACCAACGCGCCCACCAATCAAACAAACACTGCTACTCAACTAGTCAAAAACAATAACAGTAATAATGTTACTGGCAATAATAACCTTAACAATAGCAAAATCATAAATAACCCACCAGCAATAACGCATTTATTGGGTGTTCATCCAATAGCAGACCTGCGTCAAGCGCCATTTGCTGATTGGTTCCTTCCCAATTACCAAGCCTACCAACCAGATAGTTTGCGCATTCCCAAAATCAAGGAATTACTAAAGGGCAAAACCCTGCAAATTTTTCTAGGCACTTGGTGTGGCGATAGTAGAAGAGAAGTGCCACGCATGCTGAAGATCTTAGCAGACGCCGGTTTTGATAGTAGCAAACTGCAATTGGTTTTTGTAAACAATACTCCTGAACAATACAAGAAAAGTCCAGGCCATGAAGAGCAAGGAAAAAACATTGTTCGAGTACCCACCCTCATTGTATACAAAGACAAAACCGAAATTGGTCGCTTCATTGAGTATCCCAAAGAATCCATTGAAAAAGACCTACTCAAGATGCTCCAAGGAGAATCCTATGAACCCAATTATTTTGGCAAGACGGTTCAATAAGTCCAAACAAGGCCCCGCAATGGAATGATTGCGGGGCTTTTAATTTCTTCACTTTCCTCCTTCTTCCACTCTTTACTACAATCTTCCTGCATTCTTCACTCTTCGCTCTTCACTCTTCACTCTTATCTCTTCACTTATTTTCCATCACTTTCTTCCTTCTTCCACTCTTTACCTCAATCTTCCTGCATTCTTCACTCTTCACTCTTCACTCTTATCTCTTATCTCTTCACTTATTATCCATCACTTTCTTCCAAAGCTCCGGAATCCGCTTAATCCAAACCAATTCCCTTCTTTTCAAAGACGCATCTTCCGCCGGATATCCAAAATAAGTCTTTCCACCAGCTAGTGAGGAAGGAACTCCACTTTGAGCCAGCACCACCGCATTTGCACCAATGGTCAGCGTTTTACTTACACCTACTTGCCCCCAGAGCACAACCCCTTCTTCAATAATGGTTCCACCAGCAATACCCACTTGTGCTGCAAAGAGGCAATTTTTACCTACACTGGTATCATGCCCAATATGCACCATATTGTCCATCTTGGTTCCAGCACCAATTCTTGTCTCTGCAGTTACGCCTCTATCAATGGTACAACCTGCACCAATTTCAACATAGTCTTCTATCACTACATTGCCACAACTTTCCATGCGTTTGTACCAAACATCACGGTTCTTTTTGGTGTTGTAATAAAATGCATCACTACCAATTACCGTGCTTGCTTGTATCACAACATGGTCACCAATAATGGTTCCGTCTAACAAAGAAACATTGGGATGAATGATGCTGTTTTTTCCAATCACTACATTTTTTCCAATAAACACATTGGGCATAATCACTGATCCTTCTCCAATTTTTACATCATCACTAATTGATTGATGCGCAGGAGAAAATGGTTTAAAGTGACGCACAATTTTTAAGTAGGCTTCAAATGGTTCTGCTACTACCAACAAAGATTTTCCTGCTGGTACAGTTACGTCTTTTGTGTTGATGATGATATGCGTAGCCGCACTATTCAAACAAGTATCATAGTATTTGGGATGGTCTACAAAAACAAGATCACCGGGTTCAACTTTGTGAATCTCATTAATTCCTGCAACAACAGCAGCAGGATTACCAATCAATTCGGCCCCAATTAAATTGGCCATCCATTCAAGAGAAACGGGTGCGGGAAATTGCATAATGCTATTTTTTGTGCAATTCAAAGGTAATGGCTGGCGCTTTGCAGAAATTTTTTTTCCTTCCAAAAACCCTTTTACCAGTAGGTTTTTTTCATTTCTCTAACAGATTTTTTAATCCATTATTTTAGTAAACTAAAAAACAAGCATCTGCTGAAACCCTTTATTCATAAATGTTTCAGAACATTACAAAAAGAATATGCAAACAAAATACCTTCCTGATTTCTTAGAAAATGCTTGTTGCAAAAGGGCTAGAATGCCGGACAATTCACAACCAGCTTGAAAAATGTTAATAAACTTGTTCAAAAAAAATTTTGCTTTGGTAAAAAGGTTATTTAATATTGTGTAAGGAAATTTAATTTCCTGGTACTTACTAACCCATCTATATACAAAGTCTCGCTTCTGCGGGACTTTTGTTTTATATGCATCAGTACTTTAAAATATACAAACCCTTCCAAGTACTTTCACAGTTTTCACCAGAGGGAGACAAGCAAACTTTGTCTGATTTTTTTAAAGTTCCCAAAGATGTTTATCCTGTTGGAAGATTAGATTTTGATAGTGAAGGTTTGTTATTGCTCACCAATAACAAACAACTCAACCATCGTTTATTACATCCCAATTTTCAACACCAACGTTCTTACTTGGTACAAGTTGATGGTGCCATTACTGATGAAGCTATTGCACAATTAAAAAAAGGTGTTGAAATAAATGTGGATGGAAAATTGCATCAATGCAAATCCTTGCTTGCAAAAATATTAGAACAGGATCCAGAACTTCCAGCAAGAAATCCACCTATAAGATTTAGAAAAGAAATTCCAGCACCTTGGATAGAACTCATTTTAACAGAAGGAAAAAATAGACAGGTTAGAAAGATGACAGCCAAAGTTGGATTCCCCACTTTGCGATTGGTGCGCAATAGTATAGAAGGCATTTTCTTAGACAAGATGCAACCCGGAGAAATGATTCCATTATCAGAGCAGGAAATCAGAGAAAAACTGTTTGGCGGCAAATCGGTTTGATGCATTATTTTTGCGGGTTCCAAGCAAAAGAAAATTATGAGTTCAAACCATTTGTCAGAGCAGGAATTGATCCGCAGGGAAAAGCTAGTAAAATTACAAGCTGCGGGAATTGACCCCTATCCTGCACCCTTGTATCCCGTATCCCATTTTTCTACGGAGATCAAGGATCAGTTCACTGAAGAAACCAAGGATCAGTTTGCCGCTGTTTGTGTGGCCGGAAGAATCATGAGCATCAATGACAAGGGTAAGGTATTCTTTATCAAGATTCAAGATAGCAAGGGCATTATCCAACTCTATGTCAAAAGAGACGACCTCTGCCCAGAAGAAGACAAGTCTTTCTGGGATAATGTTGTAAAAAATGGCTTGGACCTAGGTGATATTATTGGCGCTACCGGATATGTATTTATTACCAAAACCGGTGAAACCTCTATTCATACCCAAACATTAACCCTTCTCACCAAGTCTTTAAAGCCACTTCCCGTGGTGAAACGTGACGAGGAAGGCAATGTCTTTGACGCTGTAACGGACCCCGAGTTCCGTTACCGTCAGCGCTATGCAGACCTAATTGTGAACCCCCAAGTAAGGGAAACCTTTGTCAAAAGAACCAAATTGGTCAACACCATTCGTGAGTTCTTAAATGCACAAGGTGCTTTAGAAGTAGATACCCCCGTGTTGCAAAGCATTCCCGGTGGAGCAGCTGCCAGACCCTTTATTTCTCACCACAACGCATTGGATATTCCATTATACATGCGGATTGCCAATGAACTCTATCTGAAAAGATTGATTGTGGGCGGTTTTGACTGGGTCTATGAATTTAGCCGCAACTTTAGAAATGAGGGAATGGATCGCACACATAATCCAGAGTTTACCGTGTTAGAATGGTATACCGCCTACAAGGATTATTTCTGGATGATGGAAACCACCGAACAGTTATTTGAGAAAATAGCCATCGCCCTGCACGGCACAACAGAGGTTCCAGTGGGAGACAAGATCATCAGTTTCAAAGCCCCTTTTAAACGCATCAGCATTTTGGATGCCATTAAAGAGAACACAGGCATAGACGTGAGTGATAAGGATGAAGCTGGCTTGCGCGATGTTTGCAAACAACTAAATATCTCTGTTCCCAACAATATTGGTAAGGGTAAATTGATTGATGAACTCTTTGGCAATACCAGTGAGCATACCTATATACAGCCCACATTCATCATTGACTACCCTGTAGAGATGAGTCCACTAACCAAGAAGCACCGCAGCAAACCCGGTTTGGTAGAGCGATTTGAACTCATGGTGAATGGTAAAGAAATTGCCAATGCTTATTCAGAATTGAATGACCCTATTGACCAACGCGAGCGTTTTGAAGAACAGGCCAAACTCATGGAACGCGGAGACGACGAAGCCATGTTTATTGACTATGACTTTTTGCGCGCCCTAGAATATGGCATGCCACCAACTTCAGGTATTGGCATTGGGATTGACCGTTTGTGCATGCTTATGACCAACCAAGCATCCATTCAAGACGTGTTGTTGTTCCCACAAATGCGACCTGAAAAAACCGAAGAAGCAACTGACAAAGACACTGAATCCGCTTCTTAATAGCCCTACTAAAACAATTTTAGTATTGAGATTCTAGTGTTTCTAATAAATGTTTACATTTGAGAACCCCCAGTTATGAAACTAATTTGGGGGTTTTTTGTTTCCCTTTTTTGAAGACCTAAAATTGTAAGACCAACCATCCATTATATGAAACAACTCAGCAGCTTCCTGTTCTGCGGTCTGTTGTCCCTGACCGCATTGAACGCACAAAATGCCAAACCCGCCGCAGGCGGTGCTCCCAAACTGGTTACCCAGGTAGAGGGAATCAAAGAATACAAACTCAGCAATGGGTTAAGGGTGCTACTTGTACCAGACAATTCTCAAAACAACTTGGTGGTGAACATCACTTATTTGGTGGGTTCAAGACACGAGGGTTATGGAGAAAGCGGTATGGCACACTTGCTAGAACACATGATGTTCAAGACTTCTAAGCGTTACAAAGAAATTAAGAAAGCCATTGCAGACAAAGGCGCAGAAGCCAATGGTACTACTTGGTATGACCGTACCAATTATTATGAAGTCATGCCCGCAAGTGATGAGAATCTGAAATGGGCGCTTGACATGGAATCAGATAGAATGGTGAATAGCCAAATCTTGAAAGAAGAATTGAAGACAGAGTTTAGCGTGGTACGTAATGAGTTTGAGTCTGGGGAGAATGACCCAGGTGGTGTATTACAAGAGCGCATCATGTCTACTGCTTATCTCTGGCATAACTATGGTAAATCAACCATTGGTAGCAAGGAAGATATTGAATTAGTACCCGTAGAAAACCTGCGTGCTTTTTATAAAAAATACTACCAACCAGACAATGCTATTTTGATGGTGGGTGGAAAATTTGACGAGGCCAAAGCTTTGCAGTGGATCCAACAATTCTATGCAGGCATTCCAAAACCAACCCGTGTTTTACAAAACACTTATACCGTGGAGCCTGTGCAAGACGGTGAACGTTATGTAGAACTAAAGCGCGTGGGCGATATCCAATACATGGGTATGCTCTATCATACTCCTGCTTATTCTGACAAAGACTTTGTTGCCAACCAAGCCCTGATGCATATTTTAACCAATAACCCTTCTGGCATTTTATACAAGGCCATGGTTGAAAAGAAATTGGCAACCGGTATTGGCTCAGACATGCTTTGGTTACAAGACCCCGGTTTTACTTATATACAAGCCGAGGTTCCAAAAGAGAAAAGCATTGATTCCGCCAAGACCGTGTTCATGTCTACCCTAGATCAAATTGGTAGCACCAGCATTAGTCAGGAAGAATTGGACCGTGCTAAAAACGCCTTGATCAAACGCGTTGAAAACACCACCAATAATACCATTGGTTTGAGTATCACGCTTACAGAAGCCATTGGTTCTGGAGACTGGCGTTTGTTTTACTTGAATAGGGATCGTCTAGAAAAACTAACGCTGGCCGATGTACAAGCGGTTGCCAAAAAATATTACAAACCATCTAACCGTACTTGGGGATTGTTTATTCCAGACAAGAATCCAGACCGCGTAAAAGTAGAACCAACTGCTGATGTAAGTGCTTTGGTAAAAGACTACAAGGGTAAGGAAGTAAAAAAGCAAACCGAGACTTTTGAAACCAGTATTGCCAATATCAAAAAGAATACGGTATACAAAAAATTACCCAATGGATTCCGTTATGCGTTGTTGAAAAAACCAGCCAAAGGAGAGAAGATCATTGGTAATTTCAAACTCCGCATTGGTAATGAAAAAAGCCTAGACAATCTAGCTACTGTTTCAAGTTTCACCGCTTCTATGTTGCGTAATGGAACCAAGACCTTGAACAAAAAACAGTTGAACGATAGTCTTGACAAAATCAAATCTCAAATTAATATTGGTGGCGGTGGTAATACCGTGAGCATTAATATTAATACTGACAAAGCGCATTTTGCCAATTGCATGACTTTGCTCAAAGAGATCTTATCTAATCCTTCTTTTGACCAGAACGAATTAGACAAAATGATTGCTCAAAGCAAAGCTTCATTAGACGCCAACAGAAATGATCCACAATACCGTGCGTCTATTTTAGCATCTCAAAAATCTGAGCGCTATCCCAAATCAAGTATTTACCATACTTCAGACGCAGATGAATCTATTGCTGCTTTGAATGCGGTAAAAAAATCTGACCTAGAAGCATTCTATACTAGTCATTATGGTGCTAATAATGGTACTGCTGCACTGGTTGGAGAATTTGACCCAGCTGAAGCAGAGAAAGCCATTAGTGCTGTATTTAGCGGTTGGAATTCAAAGACCAATTTTGTACGCGTACCCCAACAACATTTTGATGTGAAAGGTGAAGACATAACCGTGTTGACCCCTGATAAAGCCAACGCTATGGCACTAGGAATTATGAATATTCCTATGAATGACGTAGACCCTGATTATGCTGCTCTAACCATGGCCAATGAATTATTGGGTGGTGGTGCTTTTCTTTCTTCAAGGATTCCAAATAGACTCCGTGAAGCAGAAGGTATGAGCTATGGCGCTGGATCATTCTTCAATGCCGGCTCCAATGACAAAGTAGCTCAGTGGGGTGTATACGCTATCTTTAATCCAATCTACAAAAACCGTTTGGACTCTGCTTTAAAAGAAGAAATCACAAAAGCATTGGACAAAGGTTTCACAGAAGATGAATTAAAAAAATCTACTGACTCTTGGATGCAGGGTAGAAAGATTGGATTGGGTGTTGATGGTCAATTGGCCAGCATGTTGGAATCTTATCAATACCTCAATCGTGACCTTACCTGGTACACCGATTTTGAAAAACAAGTTACTTCTTTGAAGCTGCCACAAGTAAATACGGCTTTGAAAAAATACATTGATCCCAAAAAATTGATCCTTGTTTACGGTGGAGATTTTGAAAAGAAAAAATAATCAAAACCTCCAACCACAAACAAAACAAAACAAAAAGGGCTGCAGAAATCTGCAGCCCTTTTTTATAAAATAATATTTCTTTCACTCTTCTAAATTCCCCTACCACTTGTTGGAGGGGTGCCCGCAGGGCGGGGTGGGCCACTCTTCACTCTTATCTCTTATCTCTTAACTTTCTCCTTCTTCTCATTCTTCACTCTTCACTCTTCACTTTCTTATTCCTCCATTCTTCACTCTTCACTCTTCACTCTTCACTAAAATTAATCCCTATAGTTCAACGCCGGCTTTCTATCGCCCAGCAGGGCTTTGTATTGGTAGTCACCACGCGCTTCTTTAAATTCCGCCTTGGCTTTTTCAATCAATGCTGGTTGTGTAAATAAATCAATAGCAGTAAGGGTCATGGTCTTGGCAGCCACCATCATACCCTTGGTGCCAATTTCAGTTCCCCCACAAGCAACCGCCTGCCAGCTATGCGCTGGTGTACCTGGAATCCAAGTAGCTGCTTCCATACCAACAGTGGGTACGGCATAACTTACATCGCCCACATCGGTGCTACCACCACCTGCATCAATCACGGCTTGTAATGGTTTTACGGTGGCTGCATTGGCAATTTCTGGGGCTTTAAAAGTAAAACTGCTTTGTAGTTTTTTACCAAAAGCAATTTCTTCTGCACTGTATTGCACGCCTCCTACTTTCTCCAAATTCTGTTGCATATTTTCTGCCAATGTTCTGTTGATGAGCAAGTCATGGGTTCCACCAATGATCTCATAGTCAACATTGGTTTCTGTTCCCATGGCAGCACCCTTAGCAGTTTTTACTAAGCGATCAAAAATGGCTACCACTTGGTCACGCTTGGGGTGACGCACATAATAAAATACTTCAGAAAAATCTGGGACCACATTGGGTGCCCTACCACCAGCGGTAATCACATAGTGAATCCTAGTTTCCTGGGGTACGTGTTCGCGCATCATGTTGACCATATTGTCCATGGCTTCAACACCATCTAGTGCAGAGCGGCCTCTTTCTGGAGACATGGATGCGTGCGCACTCAAACCCCTGAACCTGAATTTGGCAGAAGTATTGGCTAGCGCCGATGTCATGGTAATACTATTGGCGTCTCCTGGATGCCAGTGAACCGCCACGTCTACATCATTGAACAAACCTGCACGCACCATATATACTTTTCCGCTACCACCTTCTTCAGCGGGGCAACCAAATACTTTTACGGTACCGGTTAATTTTTTGGCTTCAATGAGTTTTTTGATTTCAATACCCGCTGCAACAGATGCGGTTCCAAACAAGTGGTGACCACAACCATGACCAGCGTCTTGTCCTGCAATCAAGGCTTTTTCAGGACTTGCTTGTTGAGCCAATCCTGGCAAAGCATCATATTCTGCAAGTATGGCAATCACGGGTTTGCCGCTTCCATAAGTTGCTACAAAGGCGGTTGGTATACCGGCAACTCCAGCTTCTACACTAAAGCCTGCTTCTTTTAAATGTTGTTGGTGTAAGGCGGAACTCTTCACTTCTTTATAACCCACTTCTGCGTATTTCCAGATTTGCAAAGCCGTGGCTTTGTCTGTTTCATAACCCGCTTGCAGGTCTTGGAGTGCAGCTGTTTTTAAAAGGTCGGTGGGACTAGGGGCAACTGTCTTGGTTTTTTTCTGCGCCAGCGCCAACATCATCATCAAACTCAAGGATGCGGTACAAATCAATTTTCTCATAGCTAGTTTATTTATACAAAAAGGTCGGGGTACAATTGTGCACCAGGTACAACGGAATATTTTGACAAATCGGTAATGCCTTCAGCTGCTAGTACCTCTTCATCTATGAATGTATTACCCGTGCATTGTGAGGCATTTTTCTTTAGGATAAAATACACGGCGTCTGCAATAATATCTGGAGTGCGGCTCATTTTGGCCAGGGCTTCTCCTCCCAATAAATTCCGAACCGCTGCAGTATCAATAGTGGTTCTGGGCCAAAGTGCATTGGCTGCAATACCCGCACCCTTGAACTCAGCTGCCCAACCCAGGGCCAACATACTCATGTTGAACTTGGTAATGGTATAAGCAATATGCCCGCCCATCCATTTTGGAATCAGGTTAATGGGCGGCGATAAAGTAATAATATGTGGGTTCTTTCCCTTTCTCAAATAAGGTAAGCAGTGTTTCACTACCAAGAAAGTACCGCGCACATTAATGCTCTGCATCAGGTCAAAACGCTTGGACTCTGTTTGTTCCGTTGGGGTAAGTGAAATAGCAGATGCATTGTTGATGACAACATCAATGCCACCAAAACGTTCTACGGCAAGTTGCACCATTTGTTGAATCTGTTCCTCGTTGCGAATATCTACTTGCACGGCAAGTGCCTTTCCTCCCGCTGCTTCTACTTCCGCAGCGGCTGAATGTATGGTACCGCCCAAGCGTGGATCTTCGTCTACTGATTTAGCAGCAATAATAATATTGGCTCCCTCTTTGGCAAGACGGATAGCCATGGCTTTTCCAATTCCCCTGCTAGCGCCGGTAATTAGGATGGTTCTGTTTTGAAATGGCATATGGTAATTGTTAGATGCTCAATTTAGCAAATCCAACTTACCAACCTAAGAAATCTTTGATCACGGTTTCAGTTTCTGCGCAGGCTTTGTCCAAATCATCGTTCACAATACAAACGTTGAACATATGATTGAAGCTGATTTCATAAGCCGCTTTGTTCACCCTGGTGGCTAGGGTTTCTGGCGTTTCCGTACCCCTACTCTCCAACCTTCTTTTGAGTTCTGCTACCGATGGGGGTTCTATAAAAATAGAAAGACTGCTTCCTTTGAATTGTTCTTGCACATGAATGGCTCCTTGTACGTCTATGTCTAACATGGGGGTTTTGCCCAAGGACCAGATCCGCTCTAATTCTGCATGTAGGGTGCCATAATACTTACCCTCGTAGACCATTTCCCATTCTATAAAGGCCTTTTCGGTAATTTTCTGCTTAAAGTCTGCCTCACTGATAAAATGGTAATCCACCCCATTTTGCTCTCCTGCCCTTGGACTGCGGGTAGCCGCCGAAATAGAAAAAGACAGTTTAGGGTATTTACCCAAAAGATAACGCGTAATGGACGTTTTACCCGCCCCAGATGGAGCCGTAATAATGATCAGTTTGTTCTGGCTATTGTCCATGTGATGGATTTGCTGCAAAGAAAGGGATTTTCTTATTGTTGACCTGAAATGGGTAGTTGCACCATAGCTGCTACTTGGTGATCATTAATATTGGTAAGACTTAATACCGGGGCATTGGAGTAGAAAAGTCTAAAGCGTTTGTTCAAATTAACAATGCCAATACCCTGTCTTCCCTTGTCTTCCTGGGGTTGAATCTGTCCTGTATTAACTACCGTGATAAACAATTCCTCTCCAATTTTCTTGACTTCTACTTTTACATGTCCACCCTTGACCAATTTGCTAATCCCGTGTTTGATGGCATTTTCTGCCAAAGTTAATAGGATGCTGGGGGGTACGATTAATTCAAGGGCTTCTGGGTCAACGTCTACATTGAATTCCAAACGCTCTTCAAACCGGATTTTTTCCAGGGCCAAATAGTCTCTTACAATATCCGCTTCCTGTTGCACACTGATAAAGCGTTGCTTTTCATAGTTCAGGGTATGACGCAACAGTTGAGAAAGTAGAGTGGTAGCTGTTCGGGCTTGTTCTCCATCGGTGATGATCAGGGATCGGATGCTATTAAGGGCGTTAAAGAGAAAATGCGGGTTCAGCTGCAAACGCAGGATTTCAAGTTGGGCGGTTTGTAACTCTAAAGCAGTATGTAACTGTTTAACATCGGCCTTGGCCTTATGGTACAAGAATTTAGAAATATGGTACATTAACAACCAAACTGCCAGGTACCTGCTCCAGTTAATCACGTTCATGAAAAAGCTCAGGTTCCAAATGACTATTCTAGAAGTATGGTCAATTAGGTAAAACAGGCAAGAACCTGTGAGTGGGATAATCAGGGACAAGCTTACCCATGAAACCAGCATCCAGAAAAACTGCATCAGGTAGGTATGTTTGAAAAAATTGCTCTGGTTAATAATATATCTATACAGATGGGTATAGAGCATGGCTATCACGGTCAGACCAGAAAGTGATAGAAAATCTGGAATGGTGAAAAAACCCAATCCAATATAATTGACCAATTCATAGAACAACATGGCCAACCAACCACAGGCCTGAAAAATCCAATAAAGGGTTTTCCTGTTCACTTTGTCTAGTCTAAAAGGTTGTTTCTTGTTGATAGTATTGGACATTGAAGGCATTAAGATAAACAAATATGTATGAATTTTTTTCATCCCATTCCCAAATAGGGATGAAAGGCGGCTAGGGATTTTGGTCTAGGTTTGGGAAATTGTTTGGATTGCAAGAGGATTATTTAGGATTCCTCAACCGATGCTCTTTGAATTTTGCTATTCCTACCAACGGCATAATATGGTTTGAGAGATTGGAAAATCTGATCAAATTGGGGTTGACCGGCAGCGGCTCCGTTCTTGGTATGTTGAAAATAAGAGCGGGTTTGCTTCATGATTTCATTGCCCAATAATAACCGAGCGTCTTCCAATTGTTTCTTAAGTTGATCTACTTCTCCCAACAATTCCGTGTATTGTTCAAAGAGTTGCATCTGGTTATTGCAGGCAGTTACGTCTAGATAACTGGGAACCGTACTGGGGCTTTTGCGCATGTGGAGCAGGGCGGCTTTTACAAAATCCTTGCGCTTTAAGTGCAGTTTGAACATGCTTCTGCGTTCCAAATTGCTCAGTTTTACCTTGGCAGGAATCATGTTTTTCACAGAAGATAAGTGCTGGTTAATGGCCAGCAATTCTGATCCTATAAAGCCCCTAAAATTAGCCATGGTCTATTATTTAATAGTAAATAACGGATTAATAAATAGAAAATTGCTATTTTAAAAACATTATTTTTCTGTTAACTGGGTTAATAATGGATGCGTTGAAAATCTGTATTTTACCAAAAAAAGGGATTAAATAGCCCAAAATGCAGATAAAATCATATAAAATAGCCCTTTTTTATCCAGTTTTTAGGATGTTTCCCTTAACTTGTTTGACAGAAAAAACGATTGCCCCATGGGATGGTTCTGGAAAACCGCTTTTAGGTTGAGTGGCTGGCGTGTGCGCGATGCCTTTCCCAAGGGGATTGACAAAGCCGTGCTCATTGTGGCACCACATACCAGCGCTTGGGATTTTCCCTTAGGACTGGCAGCCAGGTCTGTTCTGAATTTAAAGCATACCCATTATTTGGGCAAGGAAGAACTCTTTAAAGGACCCTTTGGATTTCTGTTCCGAGCCACAGGTGGTTATCCGGTAAACCGATTCAACAAGGAAAAAATGGTGGACCAAGTGGTTTCCCTTTTTCAAACCCATGACCAGTTCATCCTAGCTTTATCGCCAGAAGGTACCCGCAAAAAAGTAGACAGGCTCCGCACAGGGTTTTACCATATTGCCAAAAAAGCGGGGGTACCCATTGTGATGGTGGGCTTTGATTTCTCCAAAAAAGAAATCAGCATTGCTCCTCCTTTTTTTGCCGGCCAGGACGAGGCAGCCGACTTTAAAAAGATCATTTCGTTCTTTGCTCCAATCAAGGGAAAGATTCCGGAATTGGGATTGGACCATCTTTTGCAGCAGGATCACCAACTATCAAATCAAGATAACAACGCTATATAGCAAATCATCCCTTCAAAGTAACGCATGCAATACAGCCACAACCCCCCATCTATTATTGATTGTTTTTGCAAATACGAAATAGAAAAGCCCGATGCAATTTTTCTTTCTGAGCCCGTAAATGGTGTTTATCAGGAGTTTTCCTGGAAGCGTGCTGGAGCAGAAATTAGGAAAATGGCAGCTGTTTTGGAGCAAAAAGGGCTAAAAAAGGGTGATAAAGTGGCCATTTTGAGCAAAAACTGCGCTTTTTGGGTAATGGCAGATTTGGCCATTTTAATGGCTGGATGTGTTCCGGTACCCTTATACCCCAACTCTACCCCACAGAGTTTGAACCAAATTTTACTCCATAGCGATACTCAGTTGATCTTTATTGGCAAACTAGACAATCCAGCTTTGATGCAACAGGCGGTTCCAGCAGGCATGCCCCAAATCAGTTTTCCTTTTTACCCCATTGCTGGCACTGAAATTTGGACAGACCTAACCAGCAAACAGGAACCCATTCAAGGTAAACCGCTGATTACCCCCGAAGACTTAGCATGTATTATTTATACTTCTGGAACCACTGGCATGCCAAAGGGAGTGGTTCATCAATTTAAAGCCATGAGTTTTGCGGTGGATGCTTTTTTGCAAACCAACCCCACTCTTAGAAAAGAAATCTTCTTCTCTTACCTACCACTTTGCCATGTGGCGGAGAAAATGCTGGTTGAATGTGGTACCATTTTTACAGGAAGCACCATGTATTTTGTTGAATCCATGGACAGTTTTTCTAAGAACCTGCAATTTACCAGACCCACCGTTTTTCTGGCGGTTCCCCGAATCTGGGAGAAAATGAGGGAGGAAATTTTGAAGAAAATGCCGCAAGCCAAATTGGACCGAATTTTGCGAATTCCGGTCATTTCTACCCTTTTTAAGCGGATTTTACGCAAAAAACTAGGGTTTTCTAGGGCAAATTTCCTTTTTACAGGTGCATCTCCCATTAACCCAATGCTGCTTGAATGGTACAAAAAACTGGACCTTGAAATCATGGAAGCTTATGGGATGACTGAGAATATGGCTTTATCACATGCCAATAAAAAGGGGCAGACCAAGTTTGGAACCGTGGGTACTTCTTATCCAGGGGTGGAAGTAAGAATTGGTGAGGACCAGGAAATACAGGTTAAGAGTAAGGCTTCTATGTTGGGATATTATAAAGAGTCCGAACTCACAGCTGAATGTTTTATAGATGGTTATCTTAGAACCGGGGATCAGGGTTCCATTGACGCCAATGGCTTTTTAACCATTATTGGGCGTACCAAGGACCAGTTCAAAACCAGCAAGGGAAAATATGTGAGTCCGGCACCCATTGAAAGCAAAATCTTAGAACATCCTTTTCTTGATCAGGCCTGTGTGGTGGGTCATGCCCTTCCTAGTGCCTTGGTTATCTGTATTTTATCGCCGCAAGGCAGGGAAGAAAACGCTTCTAACCTAAGCCTTGCGCTCAGTGAACACCTGAAAAAAGTAAATGATCAATTGGAGCAACACGAGAAACTAAGCAAGATGGTTTTACTCAAAGAAGAGTGGACCATTGACAACGGAATCCTAACACCAACCCTAAAAATCAAACGTAAATCGGTTGACCAGCAATACCAAGAAAACTATGAAAAATGGCAATCTCAGCCAGAATCCGTTCTTATTCTATCATAATTTGGTCAATTAAACGCAAAAACTGCCATATCGCACAATTTTAGCCCTCCAGTTTCGTTTTCAATGGGAATTACGGTAAAAACCAAGTTATGAAAACGAGAAATTATCTAGTACTGGGAGTGGCTTCGCTATTCCTGTTTTCTTGCGTAAGCCAGAAAAAAATGAGACAGGCCGAGGCCAAATTCGGCGAATTGAATGGTGCTTATGCAGAATTAAAAGAAAAATACAAGGCTTGCCAGGATGATCAAACCGATTATAAAAGCAAGATTGCTGCCTTGAATACACAGAAATCTGCTTTGGAATCTTCCAATGCCGACCTGAAAAATCAGGTTGACTACCTAAAACAGAACAACAACACGGTGTTGAACCAGTTGAAAGACCTGTCTGTTGTAACCGGTTCTCAGGCAGAAAGCATTAAAAAGTCTTTGGAAAATATTGGCTCTAAAGATATTTATATCAAGGACTTACAAGGATCTATTGCTCGCAAAGATTCTTTGAATATGGCATTGGTGATGAATCTGAAAGGTGCTATTGGCAACCTGGATGACAAAGACATCAATATTAAAGTTGATAAAGGCGTGGTTTATGTAGACATTTCTGACAAACTCTTGTTCAAGAGCGGTTCTTATGATGTTACAGATAGAGCCAAAGAAGTTTTAGGTAAAGTTGCCAAAGTGTTGAATGCTCAACCCGAAATTGAATTCATGGTAGAAGGTCATACTGATTCAGTAGCAATTAAGAGCGCTGGTATCAATGACAACTGGGACCTAAGTGTAAAACGCGCTACAACTGTTGTTCGCATTTTGCAAAACACTTATGGTCTTGATCCAAAACGCATGACTGCTGCAGGTAGGGGTCAATACCTGCCATTGGGTGATAACACCACTGCAGAAGGTAGGGCCGCCAACCGCAGAACTAGGATTGTGATCCTGCCTCAGTTAGACCAGTTCTTCAAGCTGCTGGAAACCAAAAAATAACAGTTACTACTAACCCTTTCCTAATAAGGCCATCCCAACGGATGGCTTTTTTTTGAACTTAACCCAAAGCTAATGACCATCTTACGCAAAACTTGCCTAAATTTATTGAGCCCCTGATTGATTATTTTCTCACGTCAATCCAATAGAACTTATGCGTTTTTCCTTCCAATATCATAGGCAGTTGGTGTTTTTGCTGCTTATTGCTTTGTGCTTTAGCAGACCAAGCTTGGCTTATGATGGTGTAGACCCCCAAGCCAAACAGGGGGTGATTGACCTTAGAAATGTTGACCTTAACCAACAAACCATTAAGCTAAAAGGTGAATGGGAGTTTTATTGGAAGCAATTACTGACTCCCCAATCCCAAACGGGAAATGCCGCTTATATTGAGTTTCCCAAGATTTGGAATAACAGCTATTTTAACAACCAACCACTTGACGCCCAAGGATATGCCAGTTATAGGCTCTTGGTGCTCCTGCCCCATGGACCCAAACATCTGGCACTTAACATTCCAGATGTTTATACCTCTTTCCAGTTATTTGCTAATGGAAAACCCCTAGCCAATAACGGACACCCAGATAGTTCAAGGGAAACCACCACCGCCAAATGGATTCCCAGCACCATGGCACTAGACCTAAAAGGTGACAGTTTGGAACTGATTTTACAAGTGGCTAACTATCAACATAGTAAGGGAGGTCCCTATAAAGACATACAGATTGGTAACCAAGATACCCTGATTAACCAAGACAAAAAGGAAGCTGCATATGACCTCCTGCTCACAGGCTGTTTGTTTATGGGGGGGTTGTTTTTCTTTGGGCTCTTCCTTTTTGGAAGACATGACAAAGTGATTATCTATTTTTCGCTGTTTTGCATTTCTTATAGTTATCGCATTATTGGAACGGGTCTTTATGAGTTGCATACCATTTTCCCCAACCTGCCCTGGACGGTAACCATACATTTAGAATATATAAGTCTGTTTTTGGCCGTGGGTTTCTTTGCGCTATACACTTGGAGTCTCTATCCCAAGTACTTTCACAAGCAAATGATGTGGTTGGTGGTAGGTTGGAGCGGATTGTACATTTTAGCCACTTTAGCCCTTCCATCGGTGATTTTTACCCGATTTATTAGTTATTTTCTAATTTCCATGTTCCTTTTTCTATTTTATCTCTATTATGTCTACTTCAGAGCTGCTAGAAATAAATTACCTGGATCCATCTATGCGCTTTGTAGCACGGCCGTGGGTATGGTCATGATTGTGCTGATTGACTTAGAATATTTTGGCTTGGTAGACCCCCAAAAAGGCATTCTCTTTATGGGTTATGTGAGCTTTTTCTTTCTACAATCCCTGATTCTCTCCTACCGATTTGCCAATCAACTTAAGACAGCCAAGGTTGCGGCCGAGCAGGGGCTTCAGGCAAAGAGTGAATTTCTCTCTACCATGAGCCATGAAATCAGGACCCCGCTCAACTCCGTGATTGGCCTAAGTAATCTCTTGCTGCGCGATGGTCCCCGAAAGGATCAGGAAGAATATTTGAAAGTGATGGTCTTCTCGGCCAATAACCTGCTCTCCATTGTGAACAATATCTTGGACTATAACAAGATTGAAGCAGGTAAGATTCCTTTTGAACAGATAGAAATGGACCTGGCCGATATGGCCAGAAATATTATTCAAAGCTTTCAACAATATACTTTGGAGCAGCAAAACAAAGTACTCTTAGATATAGACCCCAGACTCAATTTCAAAGTCATGGGAGATCCTACCCGGACCACCCAGATCATCAGCAACCTGGTAAACAACGCCATCAAGTTCACCAAAAAGGGAACTATTACCCTTTCATTGAAACTGGTAGATCAAAAAGAAGAGACGGCTTTTGTCAGAATCAAGGTCTCCGATACGGGCATCGGCATAGCCAAAGACAAACAAAAACTCATTTTTGAACGATTCACCCAGGCCGACTCTTCCACTTCAAGGGGTTATGGCGGCACGGGTCTGGGGCTGGCCATCTCTAAAAAGCTTTTGGAAATGCAGGGTTCTGAACTGCATTTGGAAAGCGAGGAAGGCAAGGGGTCTAGTTTCTTTTTTGTTCAACAATTCCCATTGTGCAAATCGGCCAAGACCAATGAAGCGCTATTTACCCAGCTCCCAACAGAAGAGTCCCAACCGCTGAAAGGCTGTAATATTCTATTAGTAGAAGACAATGAAGTGAATATTTTGGTGGCCCAAACCTTCTTGGAAAGATGGGGCGCCAGTATTGATGTAGCCAAAAATGGGCAGGAAGCGCTAGACATCTTAGACCTTGAGAAACACAAATTGATCCTCATGGACATGCACATGCCCGTGATGGATGGCTATACCGCCACCGGCATTTTGCGGGCAAAAAATATTCGGATCCCCATTATTGCCCTCACGGCCAGTCTTCCAAAGGAAGTAGAAGAACGGATTCATTCCATGGGGATGGATGATATTGTGGTCAAGCCATTTTTGCCAGAAGAACTGTTCAAAAAAGTGCTCCACTATACCGGACTGTATCGCTCCGCAGATTTGGAACGCTAGTTTTGGCTGCGCCGATGGTCTTTATTTGTGCTCAGTATTTAAGAGGATTATTTATTAATCTCTTCAAACCCACCGGTTTGTTTGTTCTTGCGCACATTGTTCCAATGAAAATATCGGCCATTCATGGCCACATAAACCCCTACTGGCAAAGCTTGCACAAAGGCCAAAGCGCTTCCTAGGTTAAAGAGTCCATCTGAGCTGCCAAATTTATAGGGGATCATGGCGCCAGTGAGTACAATGGTTTTGTCCTTGTTTTCAGCGGCCAATACGGCTGCGGTCTCGGCCATGGTATCGGTGCCATGGGTAATCACAATCATGGATTCATCTGCCGATTGGCACTGACGGGAAATCAGCTCTCGGTCATCTTGGGTCATTTCCAAACTATCAATCATCATCAGGGTGCGGATGTCTACGTCTACCCGGCACCTACCCAGTTTCAACAATTCCTGAATATGGGTGTCTTTAAAATAGAGCTGCCCATTGAGTTCATTGTATTCCTTGTCAAAGGTTCCACCGGTGATAAAAATACGTATGGCCATGTTATGGGATTGAAACACGAAAGTACAGAAATTAAATTCCCGCTTATCCTCAGGCTACAATTAGAAATCCATTTTACATTATATTTAAAGTTCAAACAACCTGAGCACCCAAAACCAGATTTGCCCATGCGTTACAGCGTCTTATTATTTTTCTGTTTTTTCTGTTCCTGTGTAGTCAAGACCAGACAGGTACTACAAATTCCTAGAAAGGATGAGAGCGGTGTAATCAAACTCTATTTTGACCGAGAGGGCGCTCTTTATCCACCAGACTTACGGATTAACCCTTACTATTTTTACTTGGAACATTTGCACAAACGCAAACTGGCCAAGTACAGCAATCCGGAATATGCCACCCTTGAAACGGCCTTAACCAAATACGATTCTTTGTCAGTGCTGGCCATTAGACAAGAATATAAATTGCAGGACAGAGACAGCATGCGTTTGTTTTTGCGGATGCAAGACGTGGTGCGTAAAGGTATTGTTGGTGATATAGAACGGAACCTGACCCAAAACACCACTCGTGACCTAGTACTTTTTATTCATGGATTCAATGACCCCACACCCGATGCTTTTTATTATTCTCTGCGCAAGAATATAGAAGCTCATTTGCATTCCAAACCCGTGTTTGTAGAAGTTTATTGGGATGGACTTACCGCCTTGGGAGACAATCCCGTCTTCACCAATATCTGGAGTTATGCCCAGAGCAATTCGGCCAAAGTGGGTTTGGGGCTACGCAATATTTTGAACAAACTCAATACCAATACCCGGCTTACTATTGTGACCCATAGTCTGGGTGCATCGGTAGCAACCCATGCTTTATTCAATCCAGGTAAATGGCCCGAGCGTTTTCAAGAAGAATTAGAAAGGGAATATCATTCTGAGAATATTGCCACACCCAAACAGAAAGACATTCGCATTGGTATGTTGGCTCCAGCCATTCAGGGGATCAAGGTCTTTGATCATATAGATTATACCATTCCGGAAAATACGGCTCCTACCATCACACGTGTGATCATTGGTTTCAACCACTTTGACTATGCCGTAACCAAGGGTGGTTTGTTTGCCAGTTATTTTGGATCCACTGCACTTGGTGCCGATGACAAAGGAGAAGTAGCCAAGACCATGGCGGCTATTAAAGAGATTAACCCAAAAATCAAAACCGTTGGCGTAGATTTTTCCCTGACCAGGAAGATGGACAGTTTGACCACAAAAAAACTACAACGCAAATCTCCTTATAAACAAAGGGAACATGGGTTGCAGTTCTATCAACAAAACGAGCATTTTGCCGATTTTCTCTCGGCGCTCTTTGATTAAAGTTTACCGTACAGTGCGCGGAGTTTTTCGCGGGTCATGATTTTTTCCCAGTCTTTTCCAAGGGCATTTTCCCAAAGTGGTTTCATGCCAAGTGATACGTTCATCATCTTGTCAAAATCATCCTCGCTCAGGTTTTTGCAAATGCCTTGTGGTATTTCTATCTGGTTTTTCTCTACCATATATTTAAACTCCTTCACGCCGGCAGGATAGTATTCTTCTAAATGATTCATCACAATACAGTTACCCACTCCGTGTTTGGTACCCAATAAATAACTCAGGCCATAACTCACGGCGTGCGCCACACCCACTTGAGAATAGGCAATACTCATACCACCAGCATAAGAAGCCATCATCAATTGGTCATCCGATTCATCATCCCAATGGTCTTTGTCTACATAAATTTTTTGACAGAGCTGCAAGGCTTTCTCTCCATAGCTCTTGCTAAACTCATTTAAGAATGTGCCTTCTAAACTTTCAATACAGTGAATATAGCAGTCCATACCTGTGTAAAAACGTTGGTTGGCAGGAGCGTCTTTGGTTAATTCTGGGTCTAATACAATTTGGTCAAAAGGCGTAAAGTCTGAGTTCATCCCCAGTTTGCGCACAGGTCCTGTTAACACAGTAGTACGGCTAACTTCTGCACCGGTGCCACTCAAAGTTGGAATCCCTGCTTTATATACGCCTGGAAACTTAACTAGGTCCCAGCCTTGGTAATCAGCAGAAGAACCCGGATTGGTCATCATCAAAGAAACGGCTTTGGCCAAGTCCATGGCGGATCCACCCCCAATCCCAATCACACCACTAATGGTACCAAATTCCTCTTTTAATCCTTGGGCCAATTTGTCTACTTGGGTAGTCTTGGGCTCATAGGTAACGTCTACAAATATGATCTTGTCCTTGCCACGTAGTGGAACCCTACTGGCCAATGGCTTGCCTTCAAAAAAATGGTCTACCAAAAAAATCATAGGAGCCTCACCTTTGCGTTGGGGCGCCAAAATTTCATCTAATTGGTTAAAGGATCCGCGGCCATAAACCACATAACTCACCATTTTAAAATTCCTGAAGCTTGACATAGTTGTTGCTTTTCTTGAATAAGGGTTCAAAGATACAACTTAGGGGCATTCGGGGAAGTTTGCTGAAAACTGCATTTTGAAAATTAACAGGGCTAAACTAAAACTATTTTATATGGATAAAAATTAGCGGAAAATCTTAGAACTTTAATCAAGTGCTTGGATTGAATGAATCATTTTCAAAATTTATCCATTCATATGATAAAACTATTCAAAACCATATTCTGGCTTTTGATTTTTACTCAAAGCAATGCCCAGTTAAGCCATTCCAAAAAGTATCAAACAATGGCACTAGGACTGTTCACGCCACTTTCTCCAAAAACTGAACTAGATACTATTTCTATTCTAATTCAAGACAATATTCATGTTTTTAAAATCACATCTCATTGGGCAAGTTTTAGTTTTGGTGAAGATGACCAAGAAGATGAGGTCAGAGAAGAGAAAATCACTCGGAAATATTATGCCTTTGATTCAAAAACAAAAAATGGCTTCTACATATTGGGTGATTCAATTTTAGAAAGAAATCTAAGATTAGATAGTTTTTTGGTTCAACGTTTTCCGCAGTATAGTTCAGATACTTCCATGAGTCTTGAGAACTATATCTATTTAAAAGACTCAACAAAGGAATATGATTTAATTGAAACCTATCTAAGTAAATCAAAAGAAAAATATAAGTTTCCGGATTCTACTATCTTATACTATAATTCAAAATTTCAGGATATAGAATATGGCTTGAACATAAGAAAAGAAAAGCAGGTTCAAATCAATAAGAAACTTCAAAAATTAAAACTTGTTTATTTAATTGATGAAAAGGATTTAAAAGAAAATAACTTACCCAATCAAATGATCATTTCTTTAGAATTAATGGATCTTCCAAAAAATGATCTGGATCCTCTTTTAAAAATAGCAGAGAAGGCCAAGCAATATTTTGCTACTACTAAAATTTCTCAATGAACAGACCCCATCTTCCAAAATTTGATCCCTTCAAATTGGCTAATTCCGCCATTGCTAAAAAGTTGGATCCCAGTATCTCCCGGTTCAGGAAAAAGTTGTGCTGTCATCACCACAGAACCATCGGCAGCATAGACTTCTACAATGCTGGCGTCTAGAAAAATGCGCAAGTCAATTTTTCCGTTATTGGGTAGTGTTGCTTCCGCGCGAGAAAGTTGTGCATAGCGCGCATTAAATGCAGAGGGTGTTTTAGAGCGGTCTATATAGAGTACTTGTTTAGATGCATCATAACCTAATTCCAAATATCGTCCAGCGCCAACAGCTAGTCTAATCCCAGATTGCGTTTGCGCTCCAGGCATTAAACGGAATTGCATTTCATAACTACTGCCTTTAAGCGCAAGCGTTTCTGTGTTTTGCAAAGACTTATTGGGCAAAGTTTGTGGCGTTAGTCTCAATGTTTTGAGTGCATCAATGGGTGTTTGTACCAATTGATACGCATCGCCCATTTTTTTCAAAGACAATTTTCTTGGAATAGACATGGCACCTTTCCAAGGTTTGGTGGGAATGGCATTGGCATAGTTCCAACTATTCACCCATCCAATACTGATGATGTCTTTATTAGCCGTTTGGTGATAAGCCACTGCTGCATAATAATCCAAACCATGATCCTGTTTAAGAATAGGACCCGCAGGATTATCACTCAAAAAATTCTGTCCATCAAACTCACCCACAAAATATTGCATGGTGCTATTCTGAGAAGTATAGAGTACCCACTTGGTTTTTCCATTGGATCCCAACACCGGTAATTGTAGTAGGTCAGGACATTCCCATACAGCACTGGTATCGCCCGCAGGGCCAAAATTGCTCAAGTGTTTCCAGTCTTTTAAATTCTTGGATCCATAAAAAGAAATCTGGTGTTCATTGGGTTGTGATACTGCCATGATCCAATTTTTTGTTGGCGCATACCAAAACACATTGGGGTCACGAAAGTCTTTTTTGTGCAAGTCTAAAACAGGATTGCCCGCGTATTTTTTCCAGTTGGTTCCACCATCAATACTATAAGCAAGGTTCTGTGTTTGAAGCGTATCGGTATGACCGGTATAGATGGCCACTAGTGGCGATGCACTTTTTCCAAAGCCACTACTATTGTCTTTATCCCAAACAGCAGAACCCGAAAACATCATGATACCATTTTCTTCCTTGAGTGCAATGGGTGCTTGTTTCCAGTACAAGAGATCCTTGCTAGTTGCATGCGCCCAAGTCATATGCCCCCACTCATTTCCAAAGGGATTGAACTGATAAAACAAATGATAGGTTCCCTGATGATAGACCAAACCATTGGGGTCATTGATCCAATTCACAGGTGGGGTAAAATGATACTGCGGTCTATAGGGTTCTTGAAATAATTTGGTCTGAGCAGTTGCGCATAGCGCGATGCCCATGGCTAAGATACTCGCACCAATTTTCATTGTAATTGTTTTTCAAGGTCTTCCAAACTCACGCCCTTGGTTTCGGGCATACTGGTAACTACCCAAATCAATTGTAAGACCATCATGGCTGCAAAAAATGCAAAGATGGGCCAGGGGTTGTCTTTGAAAATGCCATTCTCACTATCCAAGAATACGGGTGTGATTAGTGTAATCAATGCAGCAAATACCCAGTGTACACTGGCGCCAAAACTTTGACCCGCACTGCGAATTTTATTGGGGAATATTTCAGAAATAAATACCCAGATCACCGCACCTTGACCAACCGCATGTGCCGCAATAAAGAGCAAGAGAAAGCTCATCAAGAATACAGGACCCGTGCCCGCATAAAATGCATAAGCCACCATACTCAAACTAAAAATATAACCCAGTGATCCAATGAGTAATAGTGTTTTCCTACCCAATCTATCAATCAAGTAAAGACCAACAAACGTGAAGATTAAATTGGTGCCGCCAATAGCAATAGAATTAAACAAAGACTCTTTGGCAGCTAGTCCTGCTTTTTCTAAAATCTCTGGTGCATAGTATAATATAAAATTGATGCCCGATACCTGATTAAAAAAGGCAATCATAAATGCTAGATAAATGACCTTTTTGTGTTTGCTACTAAAGAAGTCTACTGCTTTTCCAATACCACCTTCTGTTTGGTTGGCCATCATAATACTAGCTACTTCTCCTTCAATATCTTCCACTCCAATTTCTTGCATCACGGCTCTTGCAGCGGGTAAATCATTCTTGTGAGAGATAAGCCATCTTGGGCTTTCTGAAATCCCAAATACTAAGGCAGTATAAATGATTGAGGGCACGGCAAGAACGCCCAACATCCAACGCCAGTCATCGGCCCCGCCAACACCTTGCAGAAAATAGTTAGATAGAAAAGCAATCAAAATTCCAAAGACAATATTGAATTGGTACAAAGCACCCAAAGTACCACGGGTCTTGGGTGTAGAAATTTCTGAAATATAAATGGGTGCCACAACAGATGAAACCCCAATGCCTACTCCTCCCATAAATCGGAAAAATGAAAACACATAGGGATCATTGGCAAGCGCAGATCCAAAAGCAGACACTGCAAAGAAAATGCCCACCCAGAGCAAGACTTTTTTTCTACCATATTTTTCTGTGGGTATGCCTCCAAACAAGGCACCAACCACCGTTCCCCAAAGGGCCATAGACATGATAAAGAAACCATGAAACAGGGGACTAGTGTGCCAGAGTTCTTTAATGGGTTGATTGGCTCCGGAAATAACCACGGTATCAAAACCAAAGATGAATCCGGCAAGCGCTACCACAATGGACCAGCGCAGGAGTTTGTTGTTGTTCATATGCAATCGTTCTTGGAACAGTAAGATAAGCAAAGCCTGAGACATTTGCCTCATGCATTCACCCTCAAACGATTGCTGTGAAAATCTAGGATTTATTTAAAAGGCTTGCCGCTTTAACCAAGTCTTCTGGTGTATCAATTTCTACACCCATGTATTCAGTCACCACCATCTTTAAGGGAATGCCATATTCTAAGTAGCGCAGACATTCAATTTTTTCTGCGGCTTCTAGTGGTGTCATGGGCCAATTGGTAAATTGCATGAGTGCTTCTTTTCTAAAAGCATAGACACCAATATGTTCATAATAAGTTATGGCTAGTTCCTGATTGCGAGGATAAGGGATCACGCTACGCGAAAAAAACAGGGAGTTCATATTACGATCCACCGCCACTTTTACATAGTTGCTGTCTTCAATATTTTTCTGGTCTTTCAAAACCTGCATCAAAGAAGCCACCTGCACTTTTTCGCCTTCTGCTCCTTGAAATACTTGCAATAATTTTTCCAAAGGTTGGCGTTGAACAAAGGGTTCATCGCCCTGCACATTCACAATAATATCTATGTCTAATCCTTCAGCGGCTTCAGCAATTCTATCACTTCCACTCTCGTGTTCCCGATGACTCATAATGGCTTTGCCACCATTACCAGTGATCTCTCTATAAATAATTTCGCTATCGGTAACCACATATACGTCATCAAACAAACCGGTTGCCAACGTATTGTCATAGGTATGGCGGATCACGGTTTTGTCTCCCAGGAGCTGCATGAGTTTGGCTGGAAAACGCGTGGCTGCATATCTGGCGGGAATAAAAGCGGCGATCTTCATGAACAGGGTTTTTGCAAAGAAACAGCTATCGGCTCAATAATCCGTTTTCACTTTTCCATCAAAAGGAATCTTTAACTGAAAGCTTAGGTTCTCATCTTTACTATTGTCCAACACATCCAAGCCATATTTAACCTGGTCAATGGGTGTATGGTCATAGGTTTGAAACAGCCTGTCCCAGATAGAAAAGATATTGCCATAATTGCTATCGGTTTGAGGACGTTCAAAATGGTGGTGCACTTTGTGCATATTGGGAGAGATAATCACCCAACTCACCGCATCGTCCATCCACTGTGGCAAACGAATATTGGCGTGATTAAACTGAGAGAGTACGGCACTCAAACTTTGGTACAACATGACCAACCACATGGGAGCCCCACAAATAATGGTAGCCAAGACCGCAAACACAGCGCGGAACACGCTTTCACCAGGGTGGTGTCTGTTGGCAGTAGTAGTGTCTACATGGGTGTCTGCGTGGTGTACCATATGGAATTTCCACATCCATTTTACTTTGTGTTCTATAAAATGAATCAGGTAAGCGCCTATCAAATCCATGAGCAAAAGGCCAAGAATCATAAATAGCCAGAGTGGCATTTCCATCAACTGCATGAGTCCATATCTTTTACCCACCACCCAGTCACTGGCTTTGACCAACAATAAGGCAAAGGCAAAATTGATGACAATAGTAGTGAGGGTAAAAAAGATATTGAGCGCAGCGTGACGCCATTTATGGTATTGAAACCTAAATAAGGGCACCGCCCCCTCAATAATCCAGAAAAAGCTGATCCCGCCCGCCAAAATCAGGGCCCTATGTAAACTAGGAATGGTCTCAAAATAGTGTACAATATTTTCTACCATGGCTGCAAGCGATTAGGCTTCAATATACAAACAAATCGGCTTTAGCCAGATCAATTAATTTACCAAATTTTGGTAAATACTAAAATTGTTTTACTTTCATAAAATGATTCTAGTATAAGGATCAACAAGCACGCTATATTTTTAAAATATGGAAGTAGTGTTTGTTAAATCCACGAACTAACTGATTATCATTAAAAGTAAAAAAATGGTAAAAGAACTAAAAACTACAATTAAACGAAAACCCATTTATTCGGCTATTGCCATTCATCCTGGTGAGATTCTGAAGGATGAAATTGAATCTAGAAACTTGGTTAAATCTCAATTCGCAAATGATTTGGGCATTCTCCCCGGTCATTTAAGTGAGTTATTTAAAGGTAAGCGCCATATATCTGCAAGCCTAGCTTTAAAATTGCAAGAACTTTTGGATATTTCTGCCGAAACATGGATGAACCTACAAGTAAGACATGACCTATCTGTTGCTAGAGCTTTAAAAAAATAATACTACTAACATCAAATAAAAAAAAGCTGCCTCAATAGAGACAGCTTTATACAAATTTGAAAAAAGCTTAGTTATTCAACATCAATGGCATCACCAACATGAGTAGGTCTTCGCCTTCTGCTTGTTCTGTGGGCTTGATCAGACCAGCTTTGGTAGGAGTGGATAATTCCATCTTCACGTCATCTGTATCTGCTGCGTTGAGCATTTCAATCAGGAACTTGGCGTTGAAAGCAATTTGAAGGTCTTCACCATCATACTGACAATTCATGCGTTCGTTACCTTCAAAACTAAAGTCCACATCCTGAGCAGCCAGTTGCAATTCGCTACCGCTGATATTCAATGCCACCTGGTTGGTGCTCTTGTTAGAGAACACGTTCACGCGGCGGAGGGCTCCTTGAAAATCGGCCTTACTCACAATCAATTTATAAGGATTGTCTGTAGGGATGACTACTTTATAATCAGGGAAACGTGCGTCAATCAATCGGCAGATCATTTGTGTAGAACCATGCTGCACAAATAAGTGATTGCCATTATAACTCACAGTAAGTTCGTCTTCGTTATCAGGCAACGCGTTTTTCAACAAGTTCAATGGCTTCTTAGGAACAATAAAGCTATCCACTTTGCTGGCCTTGGTATCGGTGCGCTTGTAGCGAACCAAACGGTGTGCGTCTGTAGCCACAAACTGAACACTGTCTTTGGTTAATTCAAAAAATACACCAGTCATGGCAGGTCTTAGGTCATCACTGCTCACAGCAAACAAAGTCTTGTTGATGGCAGTTAACAAAGCGCTACTAGACATGTTGAAACCGGTAGTATCATCTGCTGCAGGCTCCTTTGGAAAATTGTCTGGATTCTCACCCATCACTTTATACTTACCATTATCGCTGGTAATTTCAACCGCAAAGTTTTTGTCAATATTGAAAGTAAGTGGTTGCTCGGCAATATTCTTCAAGGTATCCAAGAGAATTTTTGCAGGGATACAAACTTTTCCATTGGCCTTGCTTTCCACGTCCATCTGTACGCGCATCACGGTCTCAAGATCGGTGGCTACCACATTCAATTTTTTGTCCTCAATTTCAAAAAGGAAGTCTTCCAGTATGGGCAATACCGTATTGGCATTGATGACACCGCTGATCTGCTGCAGGTGTTTTAACAGGGAAGACGAAGAGACGATGAATTTCATTCTGCAGAATTTAGGTTGGCAACAAACCTACTGTAAAATGTTAATATTCCACCATTAGAAATGGATGATTCTCAGCAGATTTCTGTTAATGTGAATGAGTTGTGGATTGATATAGAATAAAAACCTAATTAGCTAGCACAGAAAGCAGTTCTCGGTACTTGTCTTTGTTAATGGGTTTGATTACATAATCCGTTACGGGTTCATAGGTTCTAGACTTCTGAATATCGCTTTCGTCTACCGATGAACTAACCATATAGACCACAATCTGCTTGGGAAGCTCTTTGTAGAAGAGTGAGAAAGCTTCTAAAAACTCCCATCCGTTCATCACTGGCATATTAATGTCTAAGAAAATGACATCAGGAAGGTTTTCTGGAACCTGGTTTTCAGGGCTTATGAGGTAGTCAATGGCTTCTTGACCGTTAAAAAAAGTTTTGATGCTATGCGTAAGTCCGGTAGCCTCTAAAATCATTTTAGCAGTAAACTGATAAATCTTGTCATCGTCAATTAAACAAACATTGTGGCGAACATCACTCATACTACTTACGTTATTGGTTTAAATTGCAAACGGAACTAACAGTAGGGAGGTACTTACAAATATAATGTTCTTATATACCAACGTCAAACTATTTTAATGCGCAAAAACTTGGGTCCAGAACAGGCATTGCAAAAAATTAGGCAATATTGTGCCTATCAAGAGCGGAGCCATGCCGATACCAAGGACAAACTCTATGGCATGGGTTTGTTCAAAACAGACGTAGAGCGCATTCTATCTGTACTTATAGAAGAGAATTATTTAAATGAAGAGCGCTATGCCCAGCAGTTTGTGGGTGGCCATTTTAGACAGAAAAAATGGGGAAAGGTGAAGATAGAAGCGGCACTAAAGCAGAAAAGGGTGAGCGCTTATAATATTCGCAAAGCCATGAAAGAGATAGAGGAAGGGGCTTATCTGGATTGTTTGGCCAAACTGGCAGCGGGTAAATGGGCCTTGCTGAAAAAAGAACAATACCTTAATCGCGTTGTCAAGACCACTAGTTTTCTATTGCAAAGAGGTTTTGAACTCAACTTGATTCAAAGTGCTATTGCCAAGATCAGGTCTTCCAACGAGGATTAATTGTACCTTGACAAAAATTTCCCTGATGCATCGGATTTTGCTTTTGGCGCTGTTCATTTCCCTAATATATCTACCAAAGCAAGGAATAGCACAGCGCAATGAATTATCCTTTACCACAGAGAACGACGCATTTCTACTCCAATACCAGGATGCTTATTATACCAATGGATTTATGCTACAATTTAGCAGGGCCGCTAAAAGCAAGCAAAACAAAAAGATCCATAGTCTAGAAATTGGGCAACAGATTTTCACCCCGGTAAACAGAGAGATTATTCCTATCAAGGGAATTGACAGACCCTATTGCGGTTATCTCTATCTCCAATTTCAAGAAACCCGTTTTTTTAAAAATAATGGATTCCTGCGATGGTCTGCTAGCCTGGGTATGGTAGGCAAACAATCCGGGGGAGAGTCCTTGCAAAATAGCTACCATAGCCTTTTCAAATACAAGAAATTTCTGGGCTGGGATTACCAAGTAAATAATGCCACCACGGCCAACCTAGGTGTGTTGGTTGCACCCGTATCTTGGCAACCCACGCAAAAAATCAAAGCGGTTCCCTTGTTCAAAGGCAATTGGGGTAATGCTTTTGTAAACGCTGGTGCTGGCGCGATATTTACCTTGGGTATTTTTGAACAAAACCAACGCTCCACCCTTTGGAATGCAAGGGTCTCAAAAGGCGATGGCGGTTTTGAACAAGAAAAAGAATGGTTTCTTTTTGCCCAACCAGAGTGGACCTGGCAACAATACAATGCCACACTACAAGGTGTTAAAAACGCCAGTGCCGGAAATGCTATTCTCGCAGATCCCATGCCCTGGGTCTTTCAACAAAGCATTGGTCTTTGTTATGCTAAAAAAGCAACCAGCATCAAAGCTGCATGGGTCTATCAATCCAGAGAAACCAAAACACAGGTAGGCACCCAACAATATCTTTCCTTACAATTCAACTGGCGGTTTTAGTAATATTGTAATCAGCAATTCAAGTCTATGTCTCAACTATTGGTCACATTGGTACAAGCCAACCTGCACTGGGAAGATAAGCAGGCCAACCTACAAATGCTGGAGCAACAGATCCAAGCCATTGGTCAACCTACCCAATTGGTGGTGCTACCTGAAATGTTCTCAACAGGGTTTAGCATGCAACCAGAAAAACTGGCTGAAACCATGGAGGGTCCCAGCGTTCAATGGATGAAGTCCATGGCCACCCAATATAAAATCATTCTTACCGGATCCTTGATCATAGAAGATGCAGGCCAATATTTTAATAGGCTGATTTGGATGTTACCCAATGGGTCTTATGGTTATTATGACAAGAGACATCGCTTTGCATTTGCAGGAGAAGACCAACACTATAGCAACGGCAACAAAAGACTGATAGCAAGTGTGAATGGTTGGAAAATCAACCTACAAATTTGCTATGACCTTCGTTTTCCTGTTTGGGCCAGACAACAGATTACAGCGCAACCAGAATATGATGTATTGGTTTATGTGGCCAATTGGCCCGAGCGAAGAAGTCTTGCTTGGAAATCATTGCTCATTGCACGTGCCATAGAAAACCAATGCTATGTGATTGGGGTGAACAGAGTGGGTGAAGACGGAAAGGGGATTAACCATAGTGGCGATAGTATGGTGGTAGACCCACTGGGTCAGGTTTTGTATACCAATGCCCATGAAGTTGGTACACATACCATGGCACTAGACAAAAATTTCTTGGAAGAAGTAAGAACCAAATTCCCTTTCTGGAAAGACGCAGATCCATTTCAAATTTTACAAAACAATTCGGATGTCTAAAATCTATTTGGCCAAACAATTATTTACTGGACATCAGTGCTTGATCAACCACGCCGTTCAAGTGGAAGCAGGTAAAGTGGTGGCTATTCTTCCCAATGAAGGATTGGCTGAGAATGCGGGACCACTTTACGATATTATCGCGCCAGCATTTTTAGATATTCAGATTTATGGGGCTGATGCCAAACTACTATCCGTATATCCAGAAGTGGATGCGCTTTACCGTTTATATGAATATTGCATCAAGGGAGGGGCTCCAAATTTTATTGCAACAGTAGCCACCAATGATACCCAAGTGTTTCACCAATGTATTGACGCCATTAGGGCTTATTGGGCAGCAGGTGGAAAAGGATGTTTGGGTTTGCACGTAGAAGGTCCATGGTTGAATCCACTCAAAAAAGGGGCGCATCTTGCATCTTTTATTCATTCCCCTTCAGAACAAGAAGTGCTGGATTTATTGGAATATGGAAAGGGTGTGATTAAAATTATTACTGTAGCACCAGAAGTCTTGGCGCCCGGGATTGTTGCATTGATTCAATCAGCCGGTGTAACCGTTTCTGCAGGACATAGCAATGCTACTTATGAAGAAGCTACTGAAGCATTTGACAAGGGTATTGGAACCGTTACGCATTTGTTCAATGCCATGAGTCCACTGCAACACCGTGCTCCAGGTTTGGTGGGTGCTGTGTTTAACCATCCAAGCGTTTTGTCAAGTGTGGTACCAGATGGATACCATGTGGATTTTTCCGCCATCAAAATTGCTTGGAAACAAATGGGGCAAAGACTATTTGCCATTACGGATGCAGTTGCTGAAACTTCTAGCGGACCTTATCCGCACCATTTGGAAGGAGACAAATATGCATCCAATGGTATTCTTTCTGGCTCTGCGCTCACCATGGTAAAGTGCTTACAAAACTTGGTTCAAGAAGTGGGTGTTCCCTTAGAAGACGCCCTGCGCATGGTGAGTACCACTCCTGCAAAAGCCATTGCTGATACTAGTTTAGGCTTGATTGAAAATGGATTGCCTGCTCATTTGGTTTGCTTGAATGAGTCCTTAGCTGTAGAAGCCGTGATTACCCCTAACTAGGATTTTTTGCAGACTGAATCAACTTTCTAATCTGTAACAATTTTAAATCCTGTCCTTTTCTAATAGCTTCTGAACTGGGGCCAACCGGAAGATCTGGTTGCACGCCCGCACCCTTGGGTCTATTGCCTGCAAGCACTATCCGATACATGGGTAGGCTAATTTGCAAACCCGTGTTTGGTAAAACAATGGTGGGTAGGTGTACCGCCGAATTACCATAATAACCACCTCCTGATTCTTCTCCTACAATGGTTACATTGGACTGACCCTTTAGGTTTCCAGCAAACATGGTGGCTGCACTAAAACTCAATCCACCTTGTACAATATAAATGTCTCCGTCAAATCTCAAGTGTTTGTTGGGCTCATATAGCTTGGTCTCATAACGGCGATAATGAATTTTTCCATCGCTCATTTTATGCGCAGAAAAATTCATGGGAAACCAATAGAGCCAAGACTGTCTAATATGTGATCCGTATTCAAATTTTCTACTAATGGCTACTACAGAATCCGCCACTTTAAAAGATTGTTTGGCTAGGTATTCTGTTAGGCGAATGCTATTGATAATTTGTCCGCCGCCATTTTCTCTTAGGTCAATGACCAAGTGCGGAATTTGTTTTTCTTGAATGGTTTTAAAAGACTGTTTGAAAAATTTGCGCAAGCCAGGAGCTGAGAAACTGGTGATGCGCATATAGGCCGTATTGATACTGGTATCAATTTGCAAACTGCGTTGGTTGAATTTATTGGCTGCTCTAATTTGTTTACGGCTAGGTCTTACAAAACCCCGAGCCAAACTATCAATGGGCAAAGGTCTTCTACCCGGTCTAAGACCAGGATTAAAATTGCGCAAAGTATCTACAGCAGCCAATCCCATGCTATCTATATACTTAACAATGTATTGACTGTCTAGTCCAAAAATGGTTTTATACCAAGCGCCAAATTGGTTACTCACCAATTGACTGCGATAATTATTGGCGTAACCATCTATGCTGATATAAGGGAAGATGCTGTCTAAGATTTCTTTATTGGTTTTTCCATTGATGCTAGTAATGATGGTACCTCTTTTACTCACAGCTTTTTGTGCAAAGGATCCACCCAAGACCACCATACTATCTCCCCAGGTTTTAATAGACAATGGGAATGCTGGAAATTGAAATTGCGTAGCAGTTTTTCTATAGTCTTTTGAAAAACGCACCGTGGTATGACCACAATGAATCTTGGCAATCAACAAGGCCAAATGATTTTTGAATTGGAGCTCGTTTAAAGAATCAGTAATGCTTTCACGGGTCTGTTTAAAATACAGATCCATACTGTCCTTGGGTGTGTACCAATACAAACTGGGGTGATTAGCTTCCAAAATTTTTTGCAAGAGCGCAACGTCATCTTGTAAAACTGCAGGAGACTTTTTGTTGAGCGGGGAATAAGCGCTTTGGCGCGATGGCCCACAGGCTATAAAAAAAACAAGCATGCAAAACAGCCAGCAGATTCTTCTGTTTTGCATGCTTAAAAATTATTGTTGAAAGGCATTCCAGCCCTGTGCGGTAATATTAAATGTGTTACCTCCCTTGGTCAAGAGTTTGCAACCCTCTTCCAAGTCAGTCATATATCCAATCACGCTGATCTCTTCATTAAAAGTGATCTTCTCGTGGTCTTCTTGTTTGAGCGTAAAGATGAGTTCATAATCTTCTCCGCCATTGAGTGCGCAAACAGTTGGGTCTAGTCCAAATTTATACGCAGCTTTTCGGCTCTCATCGTTGATGGGTAATTTCTCTTCATAGATTCTGCAACCCAGATTGCTCTGTTTACAAAGATGCATGACTTCACTACTTACCCCATCGCTTACGTCCATCATAGCTGTAGGCATAATCTCATTTTTTTCAAAAAACTCAATCATGTCTTTGCGCGCTTCTGGTTTCAACAACCTACCTACTATATAAGATTCGTTTTCCAAATCGGGTTGTACCTGTGGATTCTCTAAATAGATTTTCTTTTCGCGTTCCATGAGTGTGAGGCCTAAGAATGCACCACCTAGATCGCCTGTAACACAGATCAGATCGCCCTTCTGGGCCGTACTTCTTTTTACATATTTATCAGGTGCTACTTCACCAATAGCTGTGATGCTAATGATAAATCCTTTTTGAGAAGTAGAAGTATCACCACCAATTAAGTCAACGCCATGTTTTTCACAAGCCAGGTAAATGCCTTCATAGAATTCATTCAATGCTTCCATGCTTACCCTATTGCTGATGCCAATGCTCACTGTAATTTGTGTGGGTTGCGCGTTCATAGCATAGATATCGCTCAGGTTCACCATCACAGATTTGTATCCCAAATGTTTGAGCGGGGTATACATCAAATCAAAATGAATGCCTTCTAACAAAAGGTCTGTGGTAATCACGGTCTGCTTGCCAAAATGGTCAATCACGGCAGCGTCATCACCCACGCCTAAGACCGTACTTACATTTTGAATCTCAAAATTCTTGGTCAAATGTTCTATCAATCCAAACTCGCCTAATTCGGCTATTTCTGTTCTTTCTTCCATGTACTTGTTTTTGTTTGTGACTATCCGTTTACGGGACCACCATTGACAATGGCTACTAATTCATCATGGATCAATCCATTGGTAGCAATAATATGGGGTTGATAAGGAGAATAAACTTCGCCTTTAAAATCGGTTACTTTACCACCCGCTTCTTCTACCATTAGGAATCCAGCAGCGCTATCCCAAGCGTTTAGTTTGTGCTCATAAAATCCGTCAAATCGGCCAGCGGCCACCCAACAAAGATCAATGGCAGCGCTACCCAGTCTTCTAACAGGAACCCCTTTGCGAATCAGTTTTTCAAACACCTGCAAGGGTCCATTAGGGGTATCTAAATAGGTATATGGAAAACCCGTTACCATACTGCTCTTGATCACTTCCGTTTTATTACTAACGTGGATGATTTTGCTGTTCAGTGTGGCACCAAAACCTTTTTGAGCAAAAAAGAATTCCTTCATAAAGGGATTGTAAACCGCACCCATAATCATCTTACCATCTTGTTCTACGCCAATACTCACGCAACAAATGGGTATGCCATTGGCAAAATTCACGGTACCATCAATGGGGTCAATGATCCATTTGAAGGTACTGTCTTGGATAATTGCTCCTGCTTCCTCACTCAAAATATAATGGTCCGGATAGTCCGCTTTAATAATGTCAAAGATGGCTTTCTCAGAAGCATGGTCTGCTTCTGTAACCAAATTGTTCATGCCTTCCTTATTGGAAATTTGAAAACTGCCGTTAAAATAACTTTGCATCACAGCGGCTCCAGCTTCGGCCGCCTTAATCAGGGTCTGTTTAATCATGCGGCAAAAGTACCCCGTTTTGCTTGATTCAGAAATGAATTCATGCCGCATTCAGTGGTATTACCAGAGTTTTTGGTTTAATTCGTGGTTCATATTCTGCCTTGGAATTATCCATTATCATAGTCAATTACAATGTCCGTTTCTTTCTGGAACAGTGTCTGCACAGCGTTTCCAAAGCCATTCAAGGTTTGGAAGCCGAGGTTTGGGTAGTTGATAATGCCAGTACCGATGGTAGTTTGGACTATTTAGAACCCCTTTTTCCCTGGGTGCATTTTTTACCCAATCCAGAAAATACAGGATACGCCAAGGCAAATAATCAGGCATTGACCCATTGCCGGGGGCGATATATTTTGTTTTTGAACCCAGATACCTTGGTGGCGGAAGACTGTTTTAGGCTTTGTCTGGATTTTATCAAAGCGCAGCCAAGCCCAGGTGCCATGGGTATTCGCATGCTAGACGGCTCGGGCATATTTTTACCAGAGAGCAAGCGGGCATTCCCATCGCCGATATCTGCACTATACAAACTCACGGGTTTGTCTGCCCTTTTTCCAGGCTCTGCTATATTTAATCGTTACTCATTGGGACATTTAAGCCAAGACCAAAACCATGAAGTAGACGTATTGGCGGGCGCATTTATGTTGTTTCCCAAAGCCGTTTTGGACCAAGTGGGCAGTTTTGACCAGCGTTTTTTTATGTATGGAGAAGATATTGACCTGAGCTATCGGGTGCAAAAAGCAGGATTTAAGAATTATTATTTTGCGGGCAGTTCCATCATTCACTTTAAGGGTGAGAGCACCAGAAAGGGCAGTTTGAACTATGTTTTGCTATTTTATAATGCCATGAGGCTCTTTGTTCAAAAGAATTATAGGGGTGGAAGGGCCGGTATTTTTGCCTTTTTCATCCAGTTGGCCATCATGATCAGGGGTGGTTTTAGCATCTTACATAGAATGATACTGGCCCCCTTGAATCATTTGCTGGGTTCCCAAGTTAAGCATCGCCCTAGGCAAATCAGCCTTCTTGCTGCGGAAGGGATGGGTAATTCAGCCCGCAACATCTTAAACAATACTGGGCTTGGCGTCAGCAATACCCTAACTTACTCACCTGAAGACAGGCAAGTCTTAAAGAACATAGCAGGTGACCAAGTCATTTTGTTTGCTGAAGGAGGGTCATTGACTTGGAAACAAATCATTGCCCTAACAGCGGAATTTGCGGATAATGGGGTTGAATATTGGTTTCATGCGGCCGAAAGTGGGTCCATTATTGGTAGTGATTCTAAAGAAACCAGTGGAAGGGCAGTAGCACCAAATCAGCCAGCCACCATTTAACCGCCCAAGACTCCGCTTAATCAGGTGCTAATCGTGTTTTTTAATGCATTTGCTTTAGCTTCGTATTTCTTTAGCAAAACGGTTTCTAACGATGGCTATTCTTGATATCAAGCTCCCAAATTCTATTCTCAAGGCCCTGCGCCTGCCCCAGAACAATCCTAGGAGGCAGCAATTAAAGGTGTTGAGAAAGATGCTTAGAAAAGCAAGGTTCACCGAATTTGGCCAAACCTTTCGTTTTGACGATATCCTCTTAAGCAAACACCCGGGTAAGAAATTTCAAGAACTAGTACCTACTTATAATTACAACAAGATTTACAAAGAATGGTGGCATAAGACCCTTGAAGGAAAGTCTGATGTTTGCTGGCCTGGTAAGATCAAGTACTATGCCCTGAGTAGTGGTACCAGTGAGTCTGCTAGTAAGTTCTTGCCCATTACCAATGATTTGCTCCGTGGTAACAAACTGGCCATGATCAAGCACTTGCTCACTTTGCGCAACTATGAAGACATTCCATTGGGCGCTTTGGGACGCGGTTGGTTAACCCTTGGTGGAAGCACAGATTTGCAAAAAGGACCAGGCTATTATTCTGGAGACCTGAGTGGGATTACCCAAATGAAAGCCCCATTCTGGTTCCAACCCTTTTACAAACCGGGTAAGAAAATTGCCAAGGAAAAAGACTGGAACAAGAAACTAGAAGAGATTGTAGAAAAAGCCCCTGAATGGGATATTGCTTTTTTGGTGGGTGTGCCTGCATGGATTCAGATGTGTATGGAAATGGTGATTGAGCGTTACAAGCTCAATAATATCCATGAGATGTGGCCCAACCTAGCATTTTTTGTACACGGTGGGGTAAGCTTTGAACCTTATAAAAAAGGATTTGAGAAACTGTTGGGCAAGCCCATCACTTATATTGAAACCTATTTGGCCAGCGAGGGCTTTATTGCCTATCAAGACCGTCAATTTGCAGAGGGTATGAAACTGGTTACCAGTGAGCATATCTTCTTTGAATTTGTGCCTTTTGATGACGTGAATTTTGACGCCAATGGCGATATGAAAGAGTTTCCAGAAGCACTCATGATTCATGAAGTTGAAGAAGGAAAAGACTATGCACTTTTGATCAGTACTACGGCTGGAACATGGCGTTACCTAATTGGAGACACGGTGAGATTTGTAGACAAAGACCGATGTGAGATTATTATTACTGGACGCACCAAACATTTCTTGAGTTTGGTGGGTGAGCATTTGAGCGTAGACAATATGAACAAAGCCATTCAATTGGCTAGTGATGAATTGAATATTAGTATTCCAGAATTTACGGTAGCGGGTGTGCCATTTGGCAATTTCTTTGCGCACCATTGGTATGTTGCCTGCAATGACCAAGTAGACGCAAAGGATCTAGCCAAAAGAATTGACCAACACCTTTGCCATCTCAATGATGACTATGCCGTAGAACGCAGAAGCGCTTTGAAAGACGTAATACTAGACGTGTTAACAGAAAAGGATTTTATGAATTTTATGACGGCCAAGGGAAAGATTGGTGGTCAACACAAATTTCCAAGGGTGCTCAAAGGAGGATTGTTGCAAGACTGGCAGCGGTTTCTGAAAGGAGAACCCATTGAACACTAAGGTTTGAATTTTCAATTAAGCGCATGATTGCAGCAATTATCAAGGGACTAGGTTTGGGTGTGCTACTGGCTATTTCAGTAGGGCCCGTGATATTTGCCATTCTCAAACAAAGCATCAACAACGGACACAAAGCGGGTTATATTTTTGTGGCCGGTGTTTCTTCAAGTGATATTGCTTTATTACTCATTTGCAATTTATTTACCTCGCTATTTCAATCGGCCTTGGCCCACCAAACCCTGATTGCGGTTTCTGGAAGCATCTTCTTAATTGCTGTGGGCATCTATACCTTCTTCTTTAAAAAAGTGGCGGTAGATGATGACAATAATCTCAAGGAAAAAGTCTTTAGAAAACGAGACTGGGTAGCCATTTATCTCTCTGGCTTTTTTATGAATATGCTCAATCCCGGGGTCTTTATTTTCTGGTTTGTTTGGTCGGCGGCCATTTTAGCGGATTCGGTTTCCTATGCCAATCCCATCCAATACCGGGCCGTGGTATTTGGCACTTGTTTGGTCTTTGTTCTGCTCACTGATATTCTAAAAGTGATGCTGGCAGGTCGTTTGAGACCAAAAATGACCCCCAGAAACCTGCACCATATTAACCAATTGTCCGGTTTAATCCTCATTGGTTTTGGCGTTGCCCTTTGTTGGGGTGTACTCCAATTTGGAGACCGTTTGAAATAGGTTTAACGATATTTTTAGGAAGGCCAATCCATATTCAAAGTATCTTACCGCCAATGAAACTCAGCTGCTTCCTTTTTTGTTGTTGTTTATCGGCGAAGCTGTTTGCACAAAACGACCTTCTCTTACTCAAAGACAAAACTCAAACCCTTCAAACCTGGACCAATGGTTCCTATATTCAATTCCAGTTTAGTAGCAAACAATGGATTGAAGGCATTGTAAAAATGGTGAGAAATGATTCCATTACCATTGACCAAATTCAACTTAGACAGGTGGGTAATCAATTTGGATTTGCTAGTACCGATACCGCACATTTTGGTCTACTCAAATTGCATGTCAACGAAATCTATGGCATGCCCAAAAGGAGATCTGGTAATATCATTAGCAGTGGGGCACTCTTTCAATTAGGTGGTGGTGCCTATATCTTACTCAATATTACTAATAGCTTGATCAAGGGAGAAGCCATTTTTGGACCACAGAACCTAACAGGTCTTGGGATTGCCGGAGGATTTTTTATCTTAGGTAAGATTTTACAATCTACACACAAGACTTATTTAAAAATGGGAAGCCGATATAAAATGATCACCATTCAACTAGGCACCAATCCATAGATTCACATGCTCAAAAAAATCTGGCGTTTTACCAAGAAAGCAATGCTTTGGATGTTTGTCTCATCCTTATTGTATGTGATTATTTGTAAGTGGGTCATGCCTCCTGTTACCATTACCCAAATCAGCAATGCTTTTGGCTATGGTTTAAAAAGAGATTATGTGTCTGGATCAGCGCTTTCTTATAATGCTAAACTGGCGGCCATTGCCAGTGAGGACCAAGCTTTTCCAGATCATACCGGCTTTGACTGGGACGCCATTGAGAAAAGTTTGAAACCCAAGAAGAAAGGAAAAAAACGCAAACTCCCACTGGGTGCAGGAACAAGTACCATTACCCAACAAGTGGCCAAAAATGTATTCCTCTGGCAGGGTGGTGGTGTGTTCAAATACATTCGCAAAGTACCCGAAGCTTATTTTACTTTACTCATTGAATTGATCTGGGGAAAAGAACGCATCTTAGACGTCTACCTGAATGTGATTGAAACAGGGCCAGGCATTTTTGGCATGGAAGCCGCAGCACAGGCTTATTTTGGCAAACCCGCCAAACAATTGAGCCGCGCAGAAGCTGCTATGATTATAGCTTGTTTGCCCAATCCAAAAATCTTTACGGTAAAACCACAGAGCAGAAGGGTGAGTTGGCGTTATCCGCAAATCTTGCGTGAGATGCACAATATTGAAGATGATCCAGACGTGTTAGAGATTATCAAATCACACTAGTGCACCCTGTAATTGCTCTACCGCTTCAATGGCTTCCTGTAAACGTTCTTGATAATTCCCATTGATAATCACAAAGGGGGTAGACTGATTAATCAACAAGTCTTTGTAAATCTGGAACAATTCTTTTCTGGGACCATCTGCCGGATATTCTCTTAGCTCATCTTGTACCCAAGGAAGATCAGTATCACAGAGTAGGTAAAGATCATATTGACGCTGGGTTATTTGCTCCAGGATATAGTGGTGACATTGTTGAAACACATACTCACACCATACCTTCATCACATACATATCAGTATCTATAAAAAGCAAGGATTGCTCATTGTTCATAGCCTCATTGGTATAACGGTCTTCCTGCGCCAGTTGCTTTTTAGCAATAGTGAGCAAGTCATCATAGGTATAAGATTTGCCATGAACGGTCAAGTGTTCTCTTGCATATTCAGGACACCATTGGGCAGAAAAATGTTCCGCCAGTTCCGCGCACAAACTGCTTTTTCCCGTTGACTCTGGACCAATCACAACTACTTTAATCAAACTCATGCTTGCTTTGCTTTTTGTTGCCAGGTAATCAAACCTGCAATAGCCAATACCAATAACACTGTAAACTGAACACTGGTAAAGACATATCCTTTGATAAAGTACAACGGAATAGAAGCCATATTTGTTGCAATCCACCAGACCCAACTCTCTACTTTTTTTCTAGCCATGAGCCACATACCCGTAAAAGCGGTAGCACTAGCAAAAGCATCGGCCCAAGGAATGGCTTCGGGTGCAAATGCCTGTTTGGCCCAAGTAAGTGCTAGAAAAATTCCCAGATAAAAGACGGCAAAGAAAGCTATTTGTTGTACCCATTCCCTTGCACTACTAAATGTAACATGTAAGACCAGCTCCTGTTTGTGTGGGTCTTTCTTGGTCCATAAAACCCAACCATAAATACTCATGATGGTATAATAAAGATTCACACTGGCTTCACCCAACAACTGCCCCTTCAAACTCAGATAAATGTAAATGATGGTATTGATCAGCCCAATGGGATAGACCAGTATATGTTCCTTTCTACTAAACCAAACACTGGCAATACCAGCAAAAACCGCAATGAATTCAAGCAGTCCCGTTTGTTTGATTCCGGTAATAAACTGTTCTACAAATTGGTCAATACTCATGGGAGGCACAAAATACAGAAAGCTATTGATTTGCCGTTGCCTTGTTCAAGCCTGTTTTGAAGTAATAAATGATCCCGTCTTCAAATTCCTTTTTCAAAACTAGTTGAGCATGCTGTTCAATAAAGGGAATATCAATTAAATCATCATTCACACCGTCATAAAACCAAACTACAATCAGGTCTTTGTGTGAAAACATTTCTGCCTGCTCTTTTGCAATTTCTTTGTGAGGCAATGGTAGGGAATGCAGACCTGTTAAATGGTAGAGCCCACCCGGTGCATCCGCATAAATGGGCGCATTCAAAGCATCTTTGTGTTGGTTTATATAAGCTACCATGGGAGATTCCGTCCACTGTGTTTCTGAATAACCAGGAATGCCCGCGTCTTTGATGCCCTCCCAATTAAAGGCATTTAAAACATATTGATGTTTTAGTCCAAAACCCAAGACCAATATGGCTGCGCCGATGGTCAAATATTTGAAAATCCTTTTGGTTTTACTAATCAGTGCTGCTACAAAATATACAATCGTCAGGAGCAAGGGCAGGTACATGGGAGACAATAACCTACTACTTAAATTTTCAAATCTAGACAGCGAAGAAATACCCAAAATAAAAATGGCATAGACCAAGAAGCAAGCCAAAACAGCCGTGCTTGTCTTATGATAATATTGTTGTTGAAAAACACGGAACAGTAATAAAGCTATTACCAAAATCAAGAGCACTAGCAAAACCATCGCGCCAGCAAAACCACTTTCTCCAATAAAGGGCAACCAGGTTCCAAGCACCCATCCACTATCAACTAGATTCTGACCCAAAGAACGCAGCGCTTTTTGACGAACCCCAGCAGCCGTGCCCGTGACCAAATGATTGCGATAGAGATTAATGGCCAAAGGAAAAATGCCCACCAAACTAAACAGCGTGAGTTGTTTGATTTTCTTCAGGCCGTTGATCTGTCCGTCAAATAAGATGAGCGCAAAACCGGTGGCTAATAAACTAAGGCCTGCAATTCTGGTTAAGAAAGCAAGACCCACTAGTAAGGCTAACAAAAAAAGATGGCGATCATCATGTGCTATGGTATAGCGTTTCCATTGCAGAATAAATGCCAACACCATTACCAAGAACAGGGTCTCGGACCAGAGCATGCCATAGACTTCCCACAAACAGGGACTACAAGCCAACACCAAAAATAGGGCTGCGCGATAAAATCTTGTGATGCCCTCCATGCCATGCAAAATCTGACTAGTGAGCAAAATCAAGACCACATACAATCCCGCATTCAACACTGGCGCAAGAGCAATGGGTGTAAATCCGCTGATCAAAGAAAGACCCGCCAAAAACAAGGGATATCCCGCTGGAAAATCTACCAAGGGCAGAGAATTATAATCCAACAATCCAGCACCATTTTTCAAATTAATGGCCGCAGAACTATAGGCAATAGAATCAGGCGAAAGACCAATCCCACTATAAGCAGTGAGATAGTAGATACTCAAGCAGGCTGCAAGGGCTGCCAACAAAGCATCCCAATGCCTAAGAAGATATGATTGAATATTTTGAATCACAGATTAAAAATACAACATTCCTATGCTTATCGGATTAAGATACAGATAGTCTTCTCCTTGATTAATGTGTTAATTTATATTGCAACAAGTAAATTAATATCCCCGAAAAGTATCCAATTAATGCAAGCCAGGTGATTCGTTTGATGTACCAAAAAAAATTTATCTTTTCCATTCCCATTGCTGCTACACCTGCTGCAGAACCTATGATTAAGGCACTTCCGCCCGTACCTGTTGCGTAAGCCAAAAATTCCCAAATGAAATGGTCTGTTGGGTATTGGTCTAAACTGTACATACCTTGTGAAGCTGCAACTAAAGGCACGTTGTCCACTATGGCAGAAAGTAAACCAATTGATGTAACAATGATAGTTTCGTTGTTGATAGTCTTTGTCAACCATTGTGCAAGTTCTGTTAATTGTCCTGTTGCTTGTAACGCAGATATGCTGATTAATATGCCTAAGAAAAATAAAATACTTGGAGTGTCTATTTTTTGTAGTGCATGTACAACACTTAGGCTGTCTTTGTCTGCTGTGTCTCTTTGATTGTGAAGTATTTCGGTAATAATCCACATTAAGCCCAAGCCCAAAAGGATGGCCATAAAAGGAGGCAAATGTGTCAAGGTTTTAAAAATGGGTACAAAAATTAAAATGCCAATACCCAATAAGAAAACAAAATTTCTTTCAAACGCAGGCTTTAAAACTTCATTTTCATTTTTTTGTGCTGGCTCAATTGTTCCTTTCATTTTGAACGAAACAAAAATTAAAGGAATAACTAAGCAAAAAACACTTGGTAAAAAAAGTTGCTTGATGATATTTAAAGCACTTATTTGTCCCCCAATCCAAAGCATTGTAGTAGTTACGTCACCTAATGGCGACCAAACCCCACCAGCATTTGCAGCTATTACAGTTATACCTACAAAAAATAATCTTTTTTCTTTGTCAGAGATTAATTTTCTTAAAAGTGAAACAATAACAATAGTTGTAGTCAGGTTGTCCAAAAGTGAAGAAAGAAAAAATGTAAAGATGGCAATAATCCAAAGCAGCTTTACGGCACTCTTTGTTTTTATTCTATCTGTAATTACTTGAAATCCGTCGTGTGCATCAATTAATTCAACAATTGTCATAGCACCTAACAGAAAAAACAAAATGCCCGAAACTTCGCCTAAGTGTTCCATCAGCTGCTCTGTAACAAGGTGTTTGTCCGGCTGATACATTATGTAAATTGTCCAACAAATAACACCAGTAACCAATGCTGATGCCGCCTTATTGATTTTAATGCTATGCTCTAAGGTAATAGCAAAATAACCTAGTATGAAAGTGATGATGATTGCTAATGTCATATTCAGTTATTACCCAAGTATTTAATAATCAAGTTGATCTTTAAAGATAGTTCTGTCTTTGTTTGAAACGATGCTACTTCTTGATTTTATATAAAATATCTTAATACGGTCTTATGTTTTAATAAAGGATGGCATTTGATCAAGGTTGTTTTGCAAGTCTTTCTATAGTCAGCCCCTGAATAATTATACTAAATAAGACACAAAAATAAGTTGCAATTAAAAGAATGTTTTTTGTTTCGCTATTAGGCAATGACAATACCAATGCTAATGAAAGTCCACCCCTTAAACCACCCCAACTAATAATTTTTGCCTCTTTGGTTGTCAATTTCAAAAGTTTGGGAAATACATAGTGTGGTAAGAAAACTATCACAATTCTTGATAGTAGAACAACAAAAACAGAAATTATTGCTACCAGAATATACTTTGCTTGAAAGTCAATCACAATAAGTAGAAATGCAATTAAAATGAATAAAACTGCATTAAGAATTACGTCAACCAATTCCCAAAAGTTATTTACATACTCTTGTGTTATGTCGCTCATTGCAATGTCTTTTCTAAAATTTCCTACCATTAAGCCCATTACTACCATTGCCAATGCCCCAGAAATATGCATATAATTGAACATACCATAACCTCCCATAACAAATGCAAGGGTTATCAAGATTTCAGTTTGATAATGGTCAATAGATTTTAGTAATAAGTACAGAATATAGCCAAAAATTAATCCCATCCCAATGCCTCCAACCGCTTCTTGAACAAATAATAATCCAAAATGAGAAAAACTAAAAGACCCCACTTTTAAAGTGTCTAACAAGGCAATAAACACAACAACACCAACACCGTCATTAAATAGACTTTCACCCACAATTGTGTATTCTGTTTTTTTGGGAACATTTGCCTTTGTTAATATACCCAATACTGCTATTGGATCAGTTGGTGAAATTAATGCCCCAAAAATTAAACAATATGTAAAATCAATCTCTAATTTAAAAGCTTGGGTTAATGCATAAAACAGCACTGCAATGATGATTGTAGAAAGCAAAACACCACCAACTGCAAAAGTAGCAATGGGTCTAATTTGCTGTTTAAGATTATTCCAATTTGTATGTAATGCTCCAGCAAAAAGCAAAAAACCTAATAAATAATTGAGGACTATTTTGTCAATATTGGCTTGTTCAATGTAGTTTTTAATATCCTCAATGGGAATATTCAGCCATATTTTTGAGCTGATGACTACTAAGGATAGAATGGTAGATAAAATAAACAGTCCAATTACAAAAGGCAATTTTAAAAATCGTTGGTTCACATATGCAAAACCTGCCGATAAACAAATAAGAATTGTCAGAGCAAAATATACATTCATTTGTTTTTTGTTGAAGATAGTTCGTTTACTGAATATTTTCAGTATGTCCACTATACTTTCCTACAACTTTCGAAATTTTGTACAGTAAGGTTATATGTCTTACTCCTGCATATTTGCTGAGATTGATTATTTCATTTCTTGCAATTCTTTTAGTAATTCTTTCTTTTCTTTTTCTGTATAAAATTCAGAATTAAGTAAAGATTTTTTGAATTCTCTCACAGTCTCAGAATTGTTCTGCTTTAGTTGAGCTTGAGCTTTTGCAATATATAAGTAAGCTTCTGAAAAATTTGGGTAGGATTCTAGTAATACTTTCCAAGCTTGAATTGCTTTGCTATATTGTTTTTCGTTATTAAAATACCAACCCTTACCGTTTAATGTACCAAGTGAAAAACTTAGTTTGGCCCCATACTTGGAAAAAATTTCATTATCAAGTGCCGTTTTAATTGCTATATCTTTTTGTTCATTTGAGTTATACTTTGCCTGAATAGCAGACCAATCTTCAAATATTTCATATAGTGCTGTATTTATAATTAATCCTGGTATTGCATTATGGTCAGCTTCTTTGAAAAGAGAACCTTTTATATCTAAAGAAGGATTTTTAATACTCTTTTTAAGTACAGAATCCATTTTAAAAAAATCTTCTAAATAATCAATACCAATTCCAAAGCGATAGTATTTTTTATGGTGATAAATCTGTTTATTTAATTCACTTATAGAATCTGTTAGACTAATATTTTTTTGAATAAAAAAGGGGTCCATTGAAATAACAGCATTCAAATCATTAATTCTATTGTTAAAAAGTGACGTTGTAAAATACCCATATCTTGAATGACCAATGAAAATTTTAAAAGAAGAGGCATTGTATTCCTTTTCTGCTAATGGAACTAGTTCATCAAATAAAAAAATTTCATTCTCAAGACCAAGTCCTTTTGAATCAGAAATTTTGTACTGTGTTTCAATATATCGATAGCGTTGTTCTGATGCTACACTTATTATAATGGATGAAGGAATCTGCTCATTGCTAGTTAAATAATCAATTGTATTAAGAATGTAATTATTACTTCTTTCATTTTGCTTATCAAACACAATTATTAAAGGGAATTTGTTTTTTGTTCCTTTTTGCCACTCAATTGGAACTACAATAGAAATATTTTTCGCGAACCCCAGATTTGTTGAACTGATAGTTAGGTCCTTTAGTTTTTTATACCTTTCATAGTCTTGAGCAAAAAGAGTTGTGTTTACTAAAGTCAAAAAGATAAGAAATGTCAAATGCTTTTTTATCATTTTAGTTGGGTTAAATGTCAGCTATCCTGTTCAAGTTACCTGCTGTTGTTCTAATACTTTATTTACTATTCAGATACTTGCTGTAAAAAATTGTGTCTAATTTGTTAATGGGAAAATCATTTGGTAAATCAGTTTTAGTACATCTTACAAATCCTGTTTTTTCATAAAATCTTTGCCCTGCTAAAAACTGAGTCATCGTTCCAAGAAAAATTTGCTTGTATTTATCTTCTACAGCACAATTTACTAAAGTCTCTAAAAGCAAATTACTAATGCCTTGTCCACGGTACATTTTGTCAACGAACATAGACTTTAGAACAATATTTTCATTTGTTAATTTAACCATCCCAATTGTGCCAACTATTCTATTGTTATCTATTGCAACCCAAAACTGATTATTAGGCATTGAGAAAATATCGACTATTTTTTTTGAATTTTCAGCAAATATTGGTTCTTCAAATTCTAATGCAATGCTTCCCATCATTAGATTTATATCATTTTGATGTTCAACTTGAAATGGCAGTATTCGAATTTTAGAATCCATATTAAGTGCCTCTTTTTTCGTCACTCGTTTGTAAGTTGCAAAAACAAAAGCACTATTTAAACTTTTCGTCCAAATTAGTTTGCTTAATGAATTTTTTATAGTCTTGAATGTGCAACATTTCATAAATGGCTTTTTTCTTGTCCGTTGCTTGTTCATAATAGGTCTTACAAATTTCATAACCTACCCAATAGCCCAGATCAGCTGGTTTGTTGGCTGTTTCTTGATCACTATTGGCTATCCAATTATGAGCTCTGGCCAAATACATTTCTTTTTTAAAGTCTGTCCAAATTGATATTTCCTTTCCTTTTGCAAAAAGCTTAAGTCTTTCATTTGCTGTTTTACCTGAAATTAATTCTCCAATAAAGTCTGCCATCCCTTCTTTTAATGCTGCTGCTAATAATGTAGTGTCAGATGCCATTCCGTTTTGTTCATAATGAATAAGTTCGTGGGCAACTGTATAAGGCAAGTTCGTAAAACTGCTAATGTTTTTTTTCTCCCAAGCATTCAATTCTGTGGTATCTGCCGTAGGCGACATACAGGCTTGGTCAATTCCAAGTATCAAACCTTCACTTGAAATAGTTCCTGCTGAATTCAATTTTCCTACAACAAAATATATAGGTGGGAAAATGGCTTCTGGATATAGGTTTTTGAGATTGATAAATGATTTTTGAAATGCAGGTTTTAGTTTAGCAGCTTTTAAAGTATTTGTTCTTATTGAATTATAGTATTTCTTTTTAAGGTTATGGATGTAAACAAAATTTTTAATGTTTTCAATTTTATTCAAATAGTAAAACTGTAAAGCCATTGTTCCATTATTTATATAGTTCTCCATATAAATTTTTTCAGCTATTGATGGGTTTGCCTGCACTAAATCATAAGCTTTCCAAAAATTAATAACGTCTTTATCAATTACATTAACTGTTTTTGGATTTGTAGTGTAAACTGGTTTTATAGAATTTAATAAATTTTTCCACCTGCTACTTTCTTTCATAAATAAAAATGCATCTTCACTATTCAAGGCTGGTAAATCGTTAAACCCTAATTGTGTAATTGCAATGTCTAGACACTTAAAACTATTTGAACTATCCTTGGCACTTGCATAGGCAAATGCTGCATAAGAGTAGTTTGTATTCCTTGCTAATTTGTTTTCTGTGAGTTGTGCAGCTTTCTCCCAAGTTTGAGCAGCATTTACAAAATCTTTCTTTTTATAGTAAGTGTTACCAACACTTAATAAACTATCAACGGCAGTTTGTGAAAATGAAATATTGCATGTTATAGTTAGAATAAGTCCAAGCAGGAATTTTTGTAGCATACTTTTAAATTAAAGATAAGGCATCTATTAAGTTATAGTGGTCGTCCCAAAATGGCGTAAAGCGCCCCATGCATTGAAGCGGTTGGGTAATGGTTTTACTACTGCTGGGACTGGAGCTGAATAAAGTTACAAAAGATTGGAATATGTTCTGTTGCCTGGAAAGGAATCGAACCGCTTGGAACTACTGATTGGATTTGTAATGGGCCGAGATCCTCTACTGCAGCACCAATTGCTTCAATGCGCTGTTAAGCGCGTTCTTTTATTCAATCGCAATAACTACTGGACCTATTGGTAGTGGTGGATTATCTAAATATGAATGAACCTTTGCAGACAATTTAGTAAGTTCTGAGTAAGAGTTAATTGAAGCATTTAAAACAAATACTGTAATTGTATATTTTGAAAAATTCTGTTGATAGCTCAAGTTTTTATCAAAAGTGAACAAAGCATCAAATTTATTCTCAATAAGCAATTTTAGAAGCTGCCCATTTTTAATTCCATTCCAACCTTTATCACGAACTGTGTAAATTTCGTGTTCAGTAAAATCTAGTTTCAAGCGTTTTGGCAGATTTTCATCAAGCAAGAGCTTCATAAATTTCATCTGCTTTTTGTGAAGTAAGAAGTTTGTTGGCTATTTCAAGTAATCCAACGGCTTGTTCTTTAGTTACAGATGGGAAGTCATCTAGGAATTCGTCTAAAGAAATGCCAGCTTCTAGATGATCAAAAAGGGAATCAACAGGTACACGTGTGCCCATAAATACAGGTTGACCGCTTAGTATTTCTTTGTCAATATTTACGATATCCTGGATACGCATATTTTAAAGTTACGATTATTTTTATATTTCCAAATATTGCGCCAAAGCTGTAAAATTTAAAAAGCGTTACTGATTTTTTGAGATCTTAGAAAACAAAAACGCCCCGGAAAATTCCAAGGGCGCTAGTATCACTCAAACTAATTCAATCAATTATTCGGCTTCTGCCATTACTTCTGTTACTTCAGGAATCATGCGTTTCATCATGCCTTCTATTCCAGCTTTTAAAGTAACCATAGAAGAAGGACAACCGCTGCAAGATCCTTGCAACATTAGGTTTACAACTCCATCTTTATAACTGCGGAACTGAATAGCACCACCATCCATTTCAACGGCTGGTTTTACATAGTTCTCCAACAATTCTTTTACGCGTTTTACAATATCATCATCATCCGCACTTACGGTATTGCTAGCTTCTTGTTTGGTTTTTGAAACCTCGTCGTCATTGACAACAACGCCGCCGTTTTCCAAATACTCTTTCAAGAAAGTCTTGATAGAAGGAATTACGTCTTGCCAATCATCGGTATCTGCTGTCTTGGTCAGGGTAATAAAATTGCTGGCAATAAACACAGATTTGATAAAAGGAAAACCAAACAGTTCTTTTGCCAAAGGCGATGGTCCTGCCAATGTTTCATCAGCAAAATCAATGCTTTTTCCAGGATACAATAATTTGTTGGCCACAAATTTCATGGTCTCTGGATTGGGTGTCATCTCAGTATAGATGCTGATCACTGGGTTGCCTGTTTTAATCATAAGAAAGATTTTATGCGTGGGTAACGATTGCAAATTTAAACAAAAGCGGGCTGGGAAGGTTCATTCCAAAGGTCTAAGCCAGCCAGAAGCCCCTTTTTTTCGGATATCGAAAGCCAATTAACATAGATTTTAACCCTATCTGGGGCCCTAATCAATATTTGGCCGGATTTTTCGTTCTATACCAGTACATGAAACAAATGCGCATACCTCTAATAGTTTTGGTCATGCTAATGACCAGCGTCGCCGTTTCTGCGCAAACGGGTGGCAAGCCTTTTGGCATCAATATCTGCGGAGCTGAATTTGAAGAAAAAACCATTCCTGGGGTTATGGGTAAGGACTATATCTACCCTCCCGATGCCGATATTGAATATTTCTACCAACAAGGCATGCAACTCTTAACCGTTCCTTTTAAATGGGAGCGGGTGCAACAAACACCGGGTGGACCACTTGACAGGGCCAATGTAGACGAGATGCGCCGGGTAATCCAATACTGTTCAGACCGGAATATTCGGGTAGTCTTGAGCATGCACAATTTTGGCCGATACGTGATTGGTAATACCGAACATATTCTGGGAAGTCCCACTGTACCGCGAAAAATGCTGGGTGATTTCTGGTCAAAACTGGCTCAAGAATTTAGTGACTTACGCAACGTATTTGGTTATGAGATCATGACCGAGCCCCACGATATGGGAGAATACGATTGGTTTACCACTGCCCAAACCACCATCAATATGTTGAGGCAGGTAGACAAAAAAGCCATCATTATTATCTCAGGAGACAATTATGCCAATGCGGAAAAATGGCGCCAATACAGTGACAACCTCAAAGACTTGGTAGATCCCAATGACAACTTGATGTATGACGCGCACTGTTATTTTGACAAGAATTATTCAGGTAGGTACAAAGAAAGTTATGATAGTAGTTTGGCCGATCAATACACGGGGGTAAGAAGAATCATGCCCTTTGTTCGCTGGCTCAAGGACCATAACAAACGCGGCTATGTGGGCGAGTATGGAGTACCCGATAATGACCTGAGATGGCTAACCGTTTTGGATAATTTTTTGAAATACCTAAGCGATAACAATGTAAACGGTTGCTATTGGGCCGCTGGTTCTAGGTGGAACAAATATCCACTTTCTGTTCAACCCTTTGTTCAAGAGGAACGGCCACAGATGGAAGTGCTCTTGCGCTATAAAAGAACCGCACCTAATAACAACGCTACATTTGATTTTCTCTTGCCTGAAACCTATTTGTTCCTGCCCAATTCAACCCTGTTGCCCAAGGATAAGGGCGGCGTTTTTGCCCCCGCATCTGTAGAAAGCAAGATTAAAGTGAAGAACTAGCCTGCGGCGATACCTTCTAAGAATCATTCCAATTTATTTCGGCACTATGCGCAGCTTGGCATAGTTAAGCATGATCTTCTTTTCGCCATTGGTGGCAAAGTTGATAGTAGCAATAGGATTATGTGCTGAACCTTCTACTTTAGCCACTACACCAAATCCAAATTTTAAGTGCTCCACTTTTTGACCGGCTTGTAAACCACTGGTATCACTGGCTACAAAATCGCCGGAAGGCTGGTGTTCTACTACTTTGGTGACTGGTGGAACTACGGGTAAGTATTCAGGTTTGCCCTTGGGTGCGTCAGGTTTTCTAGCAGGGGGTGCACCATATTTTTTCTCGGCTGAGGCAGTTGAATTACTATTGCCAAAACCTCGTTGCATTCTTTCAAAACCACCACCCCATTGGCTAGAGGAATTATTTCTGGCCCCACCACCTGCATAGCTTTTGTCTATATAGGCTTCGGGCATTTCTTCTATAAAACGGCTGGGCTCATTTTGAACCAGCTGACCAAATCTATAACGTGAATTGGCATAGGTTAACCAGAGATGTTGTTTGGCTCTGGTAATTGCTACATAGAACAACCTGCGTTCTTCTTCCAATTCCTCGCGGGTATTAATAGCCATGGCATTGGGGAACAAGGTTTCTTCAATCCCGCCCACAAATACGCAACTAAATTCCAAACCTTTGGCCGCGTGAATGGTCATTAGTTTCACCACATCGGTTTCTTGTTTGTTGTCATCGGCATCCGTAACCAAGGTAATCTGTTGTAAGTAAGCGCCCATGCTCTTGCTTCCCACTTCGCCATCATCATTGTCAGGACTCTCCGTCCACTCTTTAATGGAGTTCAACAACTCTTGCACGTTTTCATATCGCGCCAGCCCTTCCGTAGTTTTATCTGCAAACAATTCTTTAACCAGATTGGTATGCTTACCCACTTGCACTGCTACGTCATAAGCATTCTTATCTGTGAGCAGACTTTGGAAATAGCGGATCATGGTCACAAAATTCTGCAGGGCTTCTAGCGTACCTCCCTTGAATCCAAACTCTCCAGCTCTAGACACCACATCATACATGCTGATCTCGTTTTCATTGGCAGCAGTAATCAATTTTTCAATACTGGTTTTACCAACGCCACGAGCAGGATAGTTGATGATTCTTTTTAGCGCTTCTTCATCACGGGTATTTACCATAATGCGTAAATAGGCCAAGAAATCCTTGATCTCTTTACGTTGATAGAAACTAGTTCCCCCATAAATTCTATAAGCTATACCCATGCGGCGCAGACTTTCTTCATAAGCCCGGCTCTGTGCATTGGTTCTATAGAGAATAGCAAAATCTTGGTTGTAAAAATGGTTGCGCAGTTTTTGTTCCTGAATGGTATCGGCCACAAATTTGCCCTCGTCATTATCGGTCATGGTGCGCACCAATCTGATCTTTTCTCCCTCGTTATTATCCGTCCAGAGGTTCTTAGGAATTTGACCTTGGTTGATCTTAATCACTTCATTGGCCACATGAATAATATTCTTGCTACTTCTATAGTTCTGTTCCAGCTTCACCACTTTAACATCGTCATAGTCTTTTTGAAACTGGAGAATGTTTTCAATGGTGGCGCCGCGGAAACTATAAATACTTTGGGCGTCATCACCCACTACGCAAATATTCTCATGGGCTGCAGCCAATAGTTTGGTAATCTGGTACTGTACCGCGTTGGTATCTTGGTACTCATCTATCAGGATATACTTGAACTTGTGCTGGTATTTGTGCAAGGCATCAGGAAAACTATTTAAGAGCTCGTGCATTTTCAGCAACAAGTCATCAAAATCCATGGCCCCGTTTTTGGCGCATCTATTGGCATAAGCCATATAAATCTGAGCAATGGCCTGACGATTGGCCCGCATGTCTTCCTGTTGTATATAATAGTCATTGGCGTATTCTGCCGGACCCACCAAAGCATTCTTGGCCTGAGAAATCCGGTTGCCTACCACATTGGCTTTATAGTGTTTGTCATCTAGGTTTAGCTCATTTACCACTGCTTTGATCACAGAACGGCTATCGTCCGTGTCATAAATGGTAAAATTGCTGGGATAACCCATTCTATAGGCTTCACCCCTCAAAATCCGAGCAAAAACGCTGTGGAAAGTACCAATATAGAGGTTGCGCGCCTCAGAATTGCCCAGGATCTTCTCAATCCGCTCCTTCATTTCTGCCGCCGCCTTATTGGTAAAAGTTAGAGCCAATATATTAAACGCGTCTACCCCACTAGCCATTAAGTGGGCAATTCGTGTGGTCAACACCTTGGTTTTGCCGCTTCCCGCACCCGCCACAATCATAATCGGACCCTTTACATGCGTCACTGCTTCATATTGCGGTTCATTCAACCCCTTGAGATACTCTTGCATGGCTGCAAGATAAATAGATGCCCGCTTGAAAAACCTGATGTGGAAATCAATTCGTTAAATCGAGGCTAAGATTCCCGTTTGGGCTTGTGGGCAAGCTATTGAGGGCTACCTTTGCCGTCCCCCCCGATTTTGGGGATCATTATTGAAAATCAATAGCTTATGCGTTTTTTGAGGTTCAAAAAAATCCGGTTCCTGCTAATCCCCGTTATCTTATTAATGGGTGGTCTGGTATTTGGTACGGGTCATGACGGACCAAAAAAACCCAAGCTTCCCACCCATAAAGACTCGTCGGTTACAGCCCTAGCCGATAATAATCGCGCATTTTTATACGATTCTTTAGATCTAGACGGCTTGGGTTTATCAAAAGAAGCTTTTAATCTGGCATTGACCGGATATCAAACCTTGTTAGAAGCGGGTAAGGTTCAAAAAGACAATATCCTCACCATTATTGATTTTAGTTTACCATCTAGTCAAAAAAGGCTTTTTGTAATAGACCTTTCAACCGGTGCTTTATTGTTCAACACTTTTGTATCTCACGGAAGAAATTCGGGAACAGCCCTTGCTTCTAAATTCTCCAACGCCTTTAATAGTTTTAAAAGTAGTTTGGGTTTCTATACAACGGGTAGTCCTTATTCTGGTAAACACGGTTATAGCCTAAGACTGGAAGGACAAGAAGCTGGCATCAATGACAATGCCATGGAAAGAGGGATTGTAATGCATAGTGCGGATTATGTAAACGAGCGCACCATTCACCAAATGGGATATTTGGGTCGCAGCCAAGGTTGCCCCGCCATTCCAGAAGCTTTGAAAAAACCCATCATTGAAACCATCCGCAATGGTTCTTGCTTATTTGTCTATAGCCCAGACAAATCGTACACAGCGCATTCTAAATTGCTTCAGAAGGGTTCTATTTAAGGAACCATTTTTGCCCATATTTCTCATTTATCTATAACAAATAGGTGTAATATTAGTTTTTGTTGCTATTTTGTTGCTTTATTCATAGCAACCCAATAACCATGAAACGCATCCCACTATTTATTGCCCTTTTTCTGACAACACATCTGTCTTTTTCTCAAAAATCTTGGTTCTCTGTTTATACCGATTCGGCTACTATGGTCCAAGACGGCGCCGCCATTACCAAGGCATTTATTGCCGATATTAAAAAGATCAAACCAAGCATTAACCTAGACGTAACAGCCGTTTTGAATACAACACCCTATTTGATTTATTTTGATGGGCAGGGGGCTGTGAAAACCGCCAATCTTCCTATTTGGGTACAGGTAATTCCACAGCAACAACAATTTTTTTATGAAGTAGCTGGCGGTGAAGCGGCTGGTAAAACTGCTTTTGGTTTGTTTTTCAACGGATTTTACCTGCCCCATGAATTAGGTCATGGTGTAGAGGAGGCTATTCGCGGAAACTTAAAAGGCTCTTATGAAGAAGAGTATTTTGCCAATACCGTTTCCATGCTTTGGTGGAAAAAACAAGGAAGAGAAAAAGAGTTAAAAGCCTGCTATGATGCGGCTAAAACCATGTTTGCCAAACTACCCAATCCCGTTCCTGCAGATATGACCATCCAGGCTTATTTTGGTAAGAACTATGAACAGGCTACTCAGAATCCTTATGTGTATGGTTATATGCAGTTCAAACAGTTTATTCAAATATATGAGGACAAGCAATTGCCCGATTTCAACGGTTTTATGCAAAAATATTTTGCTGACCACCAGAAGAAATAATGACAAATTCCTCTCCGGCTCCAAGTCTTAGTTCCTATCAGAAACTAGTCATTTTTTTATTGGCCATCACACAATTCACGGTGGTATTGGATTTCATGGTCATGTCTCCCTTGGGAGATATCATGATGAAATCCATGAATATCAATACCGCCCAATTTGGTGTGGCCGTATCGGCTTATGCTTTTAGTGCAGGCATTTCCGGATTAATGACTGCTGGCTTTGCCGATAAATACGATCGGAAAAAATTACTTCTGTTTTTTTATTCCGGTTTTGTGATTGGTACTTTTTTCTGTGCCATTGCACCTAATCATTTTTGGTTGGTAGCTGCCAGAATTGTTACGGGCATTTTTGGTGGGGTCATTGGTTCTATCTCTCTGGCTATAGTGGCTGACTTATTTGATTTTCAGCAGCGGGGTAAGGTCATGGGTTTTATCCAAATGGGTTTTGGGGTGAGTCAGGTCATGGGTATTCCTATTGGTTTGTATATAGCTAACCAATGGGGCTGGCATGTTCCCTTCTTAGCCATCGCCGCGCTAGCGGCCATCATTGCCATTGTCATATTCATTAAGCTAAAACCATTAACGGCGCATTTGGCATTGCAACAAGAACAGTCTGTAGTGAAACACTTACTACATACCATTACTTTAAAAAATCACCGTATAGGATTTTTGTCAACTGCTTTATTGTCTATTGGTGGTTTTATGATGATGCCTTTTGGTTCTGCATTTGCCATCAACAATTTAAAAATTAGCGCTGAACAATTACCCTTGCTATTCATGGTAACAGGTGTGGCTGCACTAATTTCAATGCCCTTGATTGGAAAAATGAGTGACCGCGTTGACCGATTTAAAATCTTTGCAATTGCCACATTAGTTGCAGCAGTAGTGATCAATATTTACGCTCATTATTCTGCAACTGCATTCTGGTTGGTGCTAGTGACTAATGTATTCATGATGGTGGCCATCATGAGTAGAATGGTACCTGCTTCTGCACTTACATCGGCCATTCCTGAACCACAGTATCGTGGTTCCTTTATGAGTATCAATGCTTCTTTACAACAGATGGCTGGCGGTTTTGGTGCCATGATTGCAGGGTGGGTGATTGTTCAAAAAGATCGCTACGCGCCTTTAGAACACTATGATTGGTTGGCCATGATAGCTACTGGTACCATGATCCTCACCATCTTCTTAGTCTATCGCGTTAGCAAAATTGTGCAGAAGCGATAGTGGTTTGAAAAAGATTTTTTAAATTTAGGAATACAAATCTTGCTATATGAAATTCCAACTACTTTCCTTTGCCCTTGCTTTTTCAACACTTGTTGCTGTTGCTCAGAAAAAAGAAATTGTCTTTAATGTTGCGTTCAAGGATAAAAATATTGGAACCATTCATGCAGTGAAAGAAGTTTCAGGCACTAAAGTATCCAGTGATTTAAAGACCAATACAGACGCCAAAGTATTCATGATGTCTATTCATGTAGAATCAGAAGTGGCTGCGGTTAAAGAGAACGGCGTATTGGTTCAAGGAACAGCTTATAGACATGCCAATCGTGGTTCAGAAGACGTACACGCCAAGGTTACCAAAGTGGCAGACAAAACCTATCAGGCGGTTAAAAACGGCAAGACCACTAAAATTGAAAACAAACAGATTGATGTATGTGTTGTGGATCTTTATCACCAAGAACCCAAGGGATTGAATGCCATTTTCTCTAATATGTATGCTGACTTTTTAAAAGTAAAAGCGCTTGGTGCGGGTAAATACCAAGTAACTACACCAGATAATAAAGACACGTTTTATAACTATCAAAATGGTCAATTGGTGCTAGTAGAATCAAATACACCCCTAGGCAAAGTAGTATGTAAAAGGATTTGATAGGGTATTGACATTCTGCTTTTTTGTTGTATTTTACTGTAGATGAACCATTAAAAACCGCCCTATGTTTTTTGGTAAACTCATACAGTACCTCTTTTTAGTATTCATTGGCTTCTTGTTAATCCTGCTTGTCAGTATTATTTTAGAAACCCCTGCTACGCCTCCGGGTGAATACCATTATTCTAGTTTCTTGAGAAATAATTATGGCATTACTGCTGCCATCCTGTATTTGATTGCGGGACTGGCCGTGGGTTATTTGATGGAGCTCAAACCCTGGTTAGCGGGTATTTGTTTGATTTTGATTTTTCCATTAACCGCTTTATATGAAGCCACTATCTACACCGGTAGCCATAATTTAATTCCGTTTGAGTTCTTGGTATTCCTCTTGTATGCCCTTCCATCCTTGGCTGGCGCCTATCTTGGAAAATGGTTATCAGACAGGGCAGAGAAAACCAATTAAATCCTAACTTCCATTCATGTCAGAAAAAACCTATCCCTGTCTTTGGTTTGATGGTCAAGCCAAAGCAGCAAATAGCTAATTCCATTCTATGAAGAAAACCACGGTGTTGTTGTTGGGTTTTTTGTTGGTCAAAATGGTCCTAGAGTTTCAATTGATTCATCCGGTTTTTGATTTACACAGGGATGAATATTTACACTTGGACCAAGCCAAACACCTGGCTTGGGGTTATCAATCTGTGCCTCCGCTTAGTTCTTGGATAGCTTGGATTATTTTACAATTGGGTAACGGCGTTTTCTGGGTCAAATTTTTTCCTGCTTTGTTTGGGGCTTTGACCATTTGGGTGGTTTGGAAAATCATTGAGGCTTTGAATGGTGGTTTGTTTGCGCTTTCAATGGGAGCAGTGGCCATTTTAATGTCTGTGTTTTTGCGGATTAATATTCTCTTTCAACCCAATTCATTTGAATACTTTATCTGGACCTGTGTTTACTATTTTATTATTAAATACATTCAAACCAAAAAAAGCAGCTGGTTATATGCTATGGCCATTGCCATTGGATTGGGGGTTTTGAACAAATACAATATTGCTTTTCTTGTATTGGGTTTATTACCGGCATTGGCCATAACAGAACATAGGAAATTGTATTCAAATAAGCATTTCTACTTAGCTATTTTAGTTTCCCTAATCATCATTGCGCCAAATCTCTATTGGCAATGGACAAATGATTTTCCGGTAATCAGTCATATGCAGGAATTGAAAAGAACACAATTGGTCAATGTAACAACTGGACATTTTATCAAAGAACAATTCTTGTTTTTCTTTGCAGCTGTTTTTGTGTTAGTCACCGTTTTTGTTGGCTTTTTTAGATACGAACCCTTTAAACAATTTCGAATTTTTCTTTGGGCATTTTGTTGTAGCATTGGTCTATTTATTTATTTTAAAGCCAAGGCCTACTATGCCATTGGATTGTATCCCGTACTCATTGCTTTTGGTGCTGTCTATTTAGAACAGGTTTTATCAAAGTCTTGGCGTGTGTATTTAAAACCCGTTTGCTTGATCTTTCCTTTTGCTATCATGATTCCTATGTTCAACCTCATCTTTCCCATTGAAACTCCCGAACAGATGCGCAACATGGAGGCAGATTTTAAAAAGTTTGGATTGATCAGATGGGAAGATGGAAAGGACCATGAAATACCACAAGATTTTGCAGACATGTTGGGTTGGAAAGAAATGGCTGAAAAAGTAGATAGCGCTGTTCTGAGTTTGAATGACACCAAACATACATTGGTCTATTGTGATAATTATGGACAGGCAGGCGCGGTAAATTACTATTCCAAGATCAAGGGTATGCAAGCAGTTTCCTATGATGCTGATTATTTGAACTGGTTTCCTTTAAATAATTCCATTAAACATGTGGTTCAAGTAAAGGAAGCAAAAGACGTAGAAAGAGAAATGGCTGATCAAGTAAACAATTTTGAATCAGTTGTAAAATTTGGAAAAATTGAATCTCCTTTTGCCAGAGAAAAAGGAACTACTATTTTGATTTTGAAAAATACTAAGATCAATTTGAACCAATTAATCCGCAAGGATATTGCCGAAGAAAAATCCAAGTACTAAGACTCAGACTTATACCTAGAATATAGGATCCATTACTGAATATTACTTGAATTTTCCTTGAATAACCATGACGATTGTCATGGTTATTTTTTTATGCCTTTTTTAAATTTATTCTGCCATTATTCCTGTCTAAAAACAGCAATTTTTCTTCACTTTAAATCGATTGCAATGATTACCGCTGAACAGCACCTGGCACTCATTGAAGAGTGCAAAATTTGGCATCAAACCCTTGCCAAGACCAAACAAATGATTAATGAACTAAAAAACGAATTGTACCTATTTGCTCCCGGAAAAACAGCACACAGCACATTAGAAGGGATTGAACATTTTCACAACCAATTTCACATTCAGCTGATTAATATCCATGACCTAAAACATGAAATCAAACACCATGTTACAGAAGCTGAAAGACACCCCAATTTTGGTCATCGAATTCCGCACCATTATCTAAAAGAGAAGTTAGATGCACTACTAGGTTTGATTGAAAACCTAAAAACCGAATTCCATCAATTCATTCTAAAATAATGCGTCATGGCCAATTTTGATTCTAACCATGTAAAAAATATAGCGTTGCTGGGACACCCCGGTAGCGGAAAAACCAGTATTGCAGAAAGCATGTTATTTGAAGCCGGTCTAATCAATAGATGCGGCAGCATTCTAGCAAAAAATACAGTCAGTGATTACCACGAATTAGAAACAGAACGCCAAAGTTCTGTTTTTGCGTCTCTGATGCATACGGTTTGGAAGAAATATAAAATCAATATCATAGATACACCGGGATACAATGACTTTTCTGGTGAGTTAATCAGTGCTTTACGCGTGGCCGATACCGGTGTCATGATCCTCAATGCAGCTGTTGGGGTAGAAGTGGGAACCGATATCATTTGGGAATACACGGATCAGTTTAAGACACCCACCCTTTTTGTGGTCAACCAATTGGACAAAGAAGAGGCTGACTTTGATAAAACCGTTCAAGAGGCCAAAGCACATTTTGGACCCAATGTAGTAGTGGTTCAGTTTCCAGTGGATACCGGTTCTGGTTTTAATGGCATAGTAGACGTGTTAAACATGACCCTATATCAATATGGACCAGAAGGAGGCAAGCCAATTAAGGAGCCCATCCCTGCCCATTTAAAAGATAAAGCTGAGCAATTACACAAAGAGCTGGTTGAAACCATTGCTGCCAATGACGAGGGTCTAATGGAAAAATATTTTGATAAAGGAGAACTGGATGAGGATGACATGAAACAGGGGTTACACCATTCCATGATCTTGCATCATATTTTTCCCTTGTTCTGTGTATCGGCTGAAAAAAATATAGGCATTGGTAGAATGATGAGTTTTATTGACAATGTTTGCCCCAGTGCTGTAGAAATGCCGCCACAAAAAACCCTGTCAGGAAAAGAACTTCCCTGTGATCCCAATGGACCTGCTTGCATCTTTGTTTTTAAAACCATTACCGAACCACATATTGGTGAGTTAAGTCTCTTTAAAGTATATAGTGGCACCATCAAATCGGGTATGGAATTGGTGAACGAAAACACGGGGGTTACCGAACAATTCAACCAATTGCTTTTATTAGAAGGTCACAAAAGAATTCCCGTAAATGAATTGGTAGCGGGTGATATTGGCGCCACTTTAAAACTGCGATCTACACATGTAAACAATACCCTGCATGAAAAGGGAGCAAATATTGAATTAGCACCTATTCAGTTTCCAAAACCCAATGTGACTGTTGCCATTGCCACCGTGAACAAAGGAGAAGAAGAAAAACTCTCTCAGGTATTGCACACATTGGTGAGTGAAGATGCAACGGTGCTTTTTGAAGTTTCACCTGAATTAAAACAGATCTTATTGCACTGTCAGGGTGAGCTTCATTTACAAGTAATCCAATGGAAGATTGCCCATATTCACAAACTAGAAATCAGTATTGACAAACCAAAAATCCCTTACAGAGAAACCATTCGGAAAAAAGCGGAATCCAGTTATCGGCATAAAAAGCAATCTGGTGGTTCTGGTCAGTTTGGAGAAGTCTATATGTTGGTAGAACCCTGGTATGAAGGAATTCCTGATCCGCCCGGTTTACACGTAAGAGGTAGAGATGAAATCAATTTGGACTGGGGTGGTAAATTGGTTTATTTGAACTGCATTGTTGGAGGTGCTATTGACACAAGATTTCTTCCGGCCATTCTAAAAGGCGTGATGGAAAAAATGCATAACGGACCCATCACGGGTTCCTATGTAAGAGACGTGCGCGTAAGTGTGTATGATGGAAAAATGCACCCAGTAGACAGTAATGATATCTCCTTTAAGATAGCGGGCTTACAGGCTTTTAGAGCGGCATTCAAAGACGCAGATCCCCAATTATTAGAGCCCATTTATCAGGTGTTTATTGCTTGTCCCGATGACCAAGTAGGTGCCGTCATGGGTGATTTACAAACTAGGATGGCCATTGTAGAGGGCATGGAAGCAGAAGGGCATTTTCAAAAAATTACCGCCAAAGTTCCTTTAGCACAATTGCACCAATATTCTTCTTCCTTGAGAAGTTTGACACAGGGCAGGGCAAGATTTAGCATGCAATTCCATTCCTATGCGCCGGTTGCTATGGAAGTACAGAAAAAACTCATGGATGCTTATAGCAAACACGAGGTAGACAAAGAATAGTGTAGGTTTTGTATCTTGAGGATATCTTTTCATTTATCCTTTCAAGATGATTCAACCAAAACCAACCAATCGCCGTTTTATCGGCCTATTGGCTATTGCACTATGCTGCAGTTGGCAATTATTTGCACAACCTTTTTCTGATGCCTATTTAACGGGCATGAAGTACAGAATGATTGGTCCACACAGAGGTGGAAGAACCGTAGGTGCGGTGGGTGTTCCCAGCCAGCCTTCGGTTTTTTATATTGGTGTGAACAACGGTGGGGTATGGAAGTCTAATGACTATGGCCGTACTTGGAAACCAATTTTTGATCAGATGCGCACGGGTTCCGTGGGCGATATAGCCGTGTCAGAATCCAATCCCAATGTGATCTATGTGGGATGCGGAGAAGGTATTCAAAGACCGGACCTCTCTGTGGGTGATGGTGTCTACAAATCGGCCGATGGCGGAAAGACTTGGAACAATATGGGTTTGAACGATGGTCAACAAATTGGAGACATCATCATTGACCCCAAAGACGAGAATCGCATCTTCGTTGCTGTCTTGGGCCACCCCTATGGACCCAATACCGAGCGTGGTGTGTATAGAAGTTTGAATGGCGGCAAAACCTGGGAGCGGGTTTTGTACAAGGATGAAAACACTGGTGCAGTTCAAGTAAATTTTGACCCCAATAATTCCAATATTCTATATGCTGACCTTTGGGCGGGTAGACAGGGACCTTGGGAAAATGGACAGTGGAATGGACCAGAAAGTGGCTTGTTTAAATCAACTGATGGAGGAAATACTTGGAAAAAATTGACCAAGGGTTTACCTACTACCGAGCAGGGTTTGGGAAGGATTGGTTTTGGTATTGCACCTACCAATAGCAATCGTTTATACGCTACTGTTGACGCAGGAAAGTATGGCGGTATTTATAGAAGTGATGACGCAGGTGAGTCATGGCAGTTGATGAGTGCAGACGGCAGGTATTGGGGAAGGGGAAGTGATTTTGCAGAAGTAAAAGTGGACCCCACCAATGCAGATATTGTGTATAGCGCCAATGTGGTTACATGGAAATCAATAGACGGCGCAAAAACCTTTACAGGATTTAAGGGTGCACCAGGGGGCGATGACTACCACCGCATCTGGATCAACCCCAATAATCCCAAGATCATGTTGATTGCTTGTGATCAGGGTGGGATTGTAACCGTGAATGGGGGTGAAACATTTTCTTCTTGGTACAACCAACCAACCGCACAGTTTTACCACGTGATTACAGACAATAGTTTTCCCTATAATGTATATGGTGGTCAACAAGAAAGTGGTTCGGTAGGCATTTCTTCAAGAGGAAACGATGGCCAGATTGGATTGCGTGAATGGCATCCAGTTGGCGTAGAGGAATATGGTTATGTAGCACCTGATCCACTGGACCCCAATATTATTTACGGGGGCAAGATCACCAAATTTGACAAACGCACCGGACAGCTGCAGAATATTGGACCAGAAGGAATTCGTTCAGGAAAATACCGTTGGGTAAGAACGGCGCCGGTATTGTTCTCACCGCTTGATCCAAAGACCCTCTTCTTTGCGGGTAATGTCTTGTTCAAAACCACCAATGGTGGAAACAGTTGGCAGACCATTAGTCCAGACCTTACGCGTGAGGCTTGGGATATCCCAGCCAGCGTGGGTGTGTATACCACAGAAGAAATGAAAACCATGCCTAGACGTGGTGTGATCTATACCGTGGCTCCATCATATAAAGACATCAATACTATTTGGGCTGGAACCGATGACGGTTATATTCAAGTAACCCGTGACGGAGGTAAGAATTGGAAAAACGTAACACCTCCAGAAATTACATCTTGGAGCAAAGTCTCCTTAATGGATGCTGGTCATTTTGATGCCAACACGGTGTATGCTGCCGTGAATCGGATTCGTTGTGACGATATGCATCCTTATGCATACAAAACCCATGACGGCGGAAAGACCTGGAAAAAAATCACCAATGGTCTACCCGATAACGAACCCATTAACGTGGTGCGTGAAGATCCAATTAGAAAAGGATTGTTGTTTGCTGGTTCAGAAAACGCGGTCTATGTGTCTTTTGACGATGGTGAACACTGGCAGTCTCTGCGTTTAAACATGCCCGCTACTTCTATTCGTGACCTAGTAATCAAGGATGATGATTTGGTCTTGGGTACACATGGAAGGGGTTTTTGGATCTTGGATGATATTAGTCCTTTACGTCAATTGACCACCAAAACCTTGGATGCAAAAACCGTTTTGTACAAACCCCAACAAGCTATTCGCGTTCGTTGGAATATGAATACAGACACGCCAATTCCACAGGAAGAACCAGGGGGTGAAAATCCACCCGATGGCGCCATGATCAATTATCATTTGTCTCAATCCGCTAACGATGTTAGCTTAGAAATTTTTGACGCTGCAGGAAAATCTATGCGCAAGTATAGTAGTAAGGACAAACCCTATGCTATTCCTGATGTGAATATTCCCTTGTATTGGATTCGTCCACAACAGATCTTGAGTGCTGCAGCTGGGGCGCATCGTTTTCTTTGGGATATGCACTATACACCCATTGACGAACCTGCTGAATTTCCCATGACAGCTATTTATCAGAACACACCCAAAGTGGCCAATTCACCATGGGTAATGCCTGGTGTCTACACCGTGAAATTAACCGTTGATGGAAAAACAGAAACCCAAACACTTACTGTAAAACTGGATCCTCGCGTAAAAGCAAGTGCCACAGATTTACAACAGCAACACGCATTGTCTTTGGCCTGCTATGAAGGAAGATTAGCATCGCGCAAGCTGGGAGAAAATATTGCCGCTGCAAGGGCCAGTATTAAAACAAAAACTACAGCTGCTAACAAAGACAGTTTGAATGCCATTGACCAAGAACTGGCTACCATGGAAGGTTCAGGCAGGGCTAGCAGAAGAGGTGGTGGTGCTCAGGCATCTCCAACAACTACTAGTGTAGAATCTGGATTTGCCGGATTGTTTGGTGTGTTTCATGAAACAGAAATGACACCAACAACACAAACAGCCGCAGCCGTAAAACAAGTACAGGAACAGTTGAAAACATTGGATACAAAAACCAAGACCTTGCTTGCTAAGTTGAGTAAGTACTAAATCCGATAAACAATTTGAAAGGAATAGGCGCTGCATGTGTAGCGCCTATTTCATTTGTTCCAAGTCCTTTTGTAAACTGAACATTTGGTCTCGCAGTCTAGCAGCTTCAATAAAGTCCAAGTCACGTGCTGCTTTTTCCATTTCTTTCTTGGTTTGCTTAATGGCTTTTTCCAATTGAGGAATGGTCTGATAAGTCTCTTGCTCATCCGCTGCTTTAGAAGGAACCAGTGGCGCGTCTTCTTGCAAAGCATAAGGATTAGATGGGTCATAGCCCTTAATATCTAAGACAGATCCTTGTGCAAATACCTGCTCCCTACTCTTGATAATGGTCTTGGGCGTAATGCCATTGGCCAGGTTATGGGCAATTTGTTTTTCGCGGCGGCGATTGGTCTCGTCAATGGTTCTTTGCATGGACTCGGTCATTTTATCGGCATAGAATATGACAAAGCCATCCACATTACGAGCGGCGCGGCCTGCGGTCTGGGTCAATGATTTTTCATTGCGCAAGAATCCTTCTTTGTCTGCGTCTAAAATGGCCACCAATGAAACTTCGGGTAAGTCCAAGCCTTCGCGCAAAAGGTTCACACCCACTAGCACGTCAATCTCTCCCAAACGCAGTTGTCTCAAAATTTCTACGCGCTCCAAAGTGTCTACATCACTGTGAATATATTTTGATTTGATATTGATCCGGGCCAAGTATTTGTCCATTTCTTCGGCCATGCGTTTGGTGAGTGTGGTCACCAAAATCCGATCACCTTTTTTCACGGTCTTATCAATCTCGTCAAGCAAGTCATCAATCTGATTGGCACTAGGTCTAATTTGAATGGGTGGATCAAGCAATCCTGTTGGTCTTACCACCTGTTCCACTACCACACCGCCTGTTTTCTCTAGTTCATAATCGCCGGGCGTGGCACTTACAAAAATGGTTTGTCCTGTGAGCGCTTCAAATTCATTAAAGTTCAAAGGCCGGTTGTCCATGGCCGATGGTAGTCTAAATCCATATTCTACCAAGACCAATTTTCTACTTCTATCGCCACCATACATACCCGCCACCTGCGGAATGGTTTGGTGACTTTCATCTACCACCAACAAAAAGTCTTTGGGAAAATAATCCAATAAACAGAAGGGTCTGGTGCCTGGCTTACGCCGATCAAAAAACCGAGAATAGTTTTCAATGCCATTGCAATAACCCAGTTCGCGAATCATTTCAATATCATATTCCACGCGCTCTTTGAGTCTTTGCGCTTCAATAAACTTACCTGTGCTTTTAAAATATTCCACCTGCGCCATCATCTCATCCTGAATCTCATGCATCACTTGCAGGATCATTTCCTTTGGTGCTAAATATAATGTGGCAGGAAAAATTGCGGCGGTATCCATCACACCAATGCGTTTGCTATTGGCGGTATCAATACTTTCAATTTCTTCAATCTCGTCTCCAAAAAAAGTAACGCGATAACCAAAGTCTACATAGGGCAGGTTAATGTCAACGGTGTCTCCTTTAACTCGGAATGTTCCTCTGCCAAACTCACCTTGAGATCGGTTGTACAAAGCGTTTACCAATGCGTGTAAGAATCCCTGTCTGGATATTACTTGTCCTTTGTGAATGCGGATAATCCCATTCTCGTATTCGGTGGGATTACCCATACCATAAATACAACTCACACTGGCCACTACAATAATATCTCTTCTCCCACTTAGTAATTGTGATGTGGCTTGCAAGCGCAGCTTGTCAAGTTCTTCATTGATGCTGAGGTCTTTTTCAATATAGACATCGCGCACGGGCATATAGGCTTCGGGCTGATAGTAGTCATAGTAGCTCACAAAATAACCCACCGCATTATCAGGAAAGAATTGTTTGAACTCTCCATACAACTGCGCCACCAAGGTCTTGTTATGCGTGAGCACCAAAGTTGGTCGCTGGGTATTTTGAATCAGGTTGGCAATGGTAAAGGTTTTACCACTACCCGTTACACCCAAGAGGGTTTGAAACTGCTCTCCATCATTTACATTATCAGTCAACTGCTTAATAGCAGAGGGCTGGTCTCCTGCTGGTAAATATGGTGCGTGTAAATTAAAGGGCATAACCTAGATTGGTCTGCTAAGTTAACCCTAATTTCCTGTTCTAAAAGGAAGCGCTGGTAAACCTGCTTCATTCACCAAATTGGGTTGGGCGGTTTCGTGCCAAGCAAATCTTACCTGCGTAGGTTGCTTTACAGCATCTGCTTGCAAAACAATTTTCTTTCCTTCAATAGTTGCTTTGGCATCTACAAATTGACCATCGGCGCCAGCCAGACTAAACCAATTAGGTGCTTTTCCGTCTGTGGTTTTGAGTGCGGCGTCTGTTTTAAAACTCAGGATAATTTTATCTTCCTTGATCTTCATGGACTGATAAGCGGGACCACTAAAAACGGTTTTCTTAAATCCATAATCCTTGGCCAAAGCTTGCAGTGCTAGTCTATGACCTATTTCCCATTTATAGGGAGGATGGATATCGCCCAAGATGTCTACCAAGTCTGTGGTCACTGCCATGCCTACTTTAGATAGGTTTAATGAAGCTGCTTGTGCTTCCCAGAATTCGGGGAGTTTGTAAACGTCATGTGGTAATGGATCCTTGCGCTTGCTATACAAATGCGGCGCTAATTGTACATAGTAAACGGGCATTTTTTTATCAGCGTATAAGTCTCTATAGGTATTAACCAATAATTCAAATTTTGCTGGATAGGTTGCGTGGTCATGGATATTCAAATCAGATTCTCCCTGATACCAAAGCATTCCCTTGATGGTGTTGGGTAACATGGGTTTGATCATGCTATTAAACATTTGTCCGGGGTGTACACCATCTACTTTAAAATTGGGACCCGTTACAGAGTCTTTTAAGGTTGGTGAATTTTGGTAAGCCCAGTCTGGAATCCATGGTTCAATTCTTGTTCCACCCCAAGAACTGCTGATGATGCCAATAGGCACGCCCGTCTTTGCTTCCACTTCTTTAGCAAAAAAGTAGCCAATGGCCGATACATAATTCAAGACCGTATCGCTGGCGTCTACCCAACCCACAGAGGGCAAATAGGGCTGTCTGGTATGGAGTCTTTCTACATAGAGATAGCGAATATTGTTTGACTTGTTGGTATTGGTTTTTTCCATTTCTTGCAAGTCTTCTCCTCTTTTGGGTAAAGCGTATCTTTTAATTTTTCGGTCATAAGTATATTCCATATTGGATTGACCTGAACAGAGCCATACATCACCTACCAAGATATTCTTCATGACTATGCTGTCTTTGTTCTCTGCATAGATCACTAGGTTTCTATTGGTGGTAGAAGCTTTCATGGGATCCAGCTCTATTTTCCAAGCACCACTATTGTCTGCCTGCACGGTTTTGCGTTGGTTGGCAAAAGCAATGGTCACTGATTTTGCAGCGGGGGCGGATCCCCAAATCACAACGGGTTTTTCACGCTGCAAAATCATATTGCTTGAAAAAGAAACGGGAAGGTTGAATTGGATAAAATTGTACAAGGGACAATTGGGTAGTGCGCGTATGCCGCTGATCACGGATTGGGCATTCACCCTAGCACCCGCTTCATTGGTATGGGTATGGTCTCCAGGAAAAAATGCTTTCACGGCAACATCGCCCATGGCATCATATTTATCTGCCGTAATACTATTAAGATCAACAAAATAAGCACCCGCTTCTTGTGCTGCTTGCTTGGCCCATTTGCCATAGTCTTTATCACTGCGCATCACTTTACCTTCTCTAAATTCATTTCTAGGAATCATAGAACAAACAATGGGAATGGCGCCTTTTGCTTTTGCGTCTTTAATAAATTTCTTGAGATACCAACCATAGCTATTCACTATCTCCACGGTACCATCGGCCCAAGTAAGTGCAACAGAATCTTCGGTTACGCCTTTTAACACACCGCGATAACCGGCCTTAGAAGTATCCGGTTTAGAGCCTTCATTATGACCAAACTGCATCATCACAAAATCTCCTTTTTTCAAAGTAGACAAGACTTTATCCCAGCGCTGTTCTTTGATAAAAGTTCTAGTGCTTCTTCCCGCCATGGCCTGATTACTCACCGAAATTTTACTACTGTCTAAGAATTCAGAAATCAAAGTACCCCATCCCCACTGGCCATTGGTCATGCTATTGCGCACCGTACTATCTCCAATTATATAGAGCGTTGGTCTATCGTCTTTCAAAGCAGTAAATGCCATCAATAAAAAACTGATGGTGAAAATCGCAAAGGTTTGTGAATGCTTTTTCATGTATGGTGTTTTGTATTCGCCGTTGTATGGTCTTCCTTGTAAGAATACTGTTCACCGTTTGAACAGATGAATGTTCTTCTAATCTAACAGGTCTCGTTTAAAAAAATAAAGGCAATCCTAAGATCACCTTTATTTTTATATCCTACGCTTGCCTGTAGAACTATTTGAAAGGCAGGTACCAGTTTTTTCTGTCCAAGAGTTTGGTCCTGGTTGCAGCAGCAGCTGGGTTGCCGTCTTTGCTCAATTTGTTGAATACCGCATTAGCCAAAATAGCTGGGTCATTTCTTCTAATAGAAATTCGCACCAAATCAGACCAACGGTGACCTTCATAAGCCAATTCTAAAGCGCCTTCATTTAACAAAGCACTTTCAATAGACAAAGTACTGTCTCCAACTATGGCCGCAGGAATTACCCTAGCACAACCACGGATTCCAGCATTTCTATGCCAGTCTCCACGATACCTTGGGGTTTCTCCATTTCTTGCGTCAAAATTATAAGGATAAGGCTCACTTAATGTGTTCATGATATTGGTTACATCCCTTCCTGTTACGCCAGGTGTAGGATCAAACGTGGTGCTGATTCCTTGGTTCAACAATGCAGCAGCCAGTCTTCTTCTACCATCTCTATTAGCAGCTTCTGCAAAATGTAAATGCACATTAGAAACCCTGTTCAAGAACCATTGACCTGGTTTTTGCAAAGGATTAATCGGAGTTAAACTAGAAGCGTCTAAATAATTGTAAAGGTATTTAACAATCACGGGCTGTCCGTTCAAAGTTCTCCAAGTAAAGTTACCACGCGCGTCAAAAGGAAATCCATTTGACTGTGTTTGACTATTCCATTTGTCCATGGCTTCTCTAGAAGGTTTGAGCAAATAAGATCCACCTGAATTAGAGAACATGTTTACAAAAGGATTTTCTGGGGCAAAATTACTGTTGAATGGAAGTACCCATAACCATTGTTGCATCCACAAATTGTCTTGACCGCGCGCAAACATAGAGCGCCACCCTTGGGTATTGTTGTCAATTAAAGAACCCTGATCAGCTTCTTTAAAACGAATATATCCTACGCACAAATCTCTATTATCTGCTACTGATGCAAAAGCCTGTCTGGATTGTTGGTAATATTGATCACCACCAATAGTGTACAAACCATTTGCATTATCAACGTCATAGCCGTTAAGAACCGGTTCCATAATGCTGCGATAATAATTTGCCGCTTTATTATAGTTACCCTTCCACAAATTTAAATCGCCTAGCAAGGCAAATTTATCAATGAAGAACCTACGGGTATTGGATCCATCAACGTTTGTAACCAAACCCGTGTTAATGGTAGCACCCATAGGATAAGGTCTGGTATAAGGTAGGGCATTGGTAAAATTAACCAAGCTATCAAGCAATTGGTCAAATGTTACCACAGGATAATTAGCAACGTCTTTTGCAGAAGCCAAGGTTTCTAAAGGACTAGTTACATAACGTACTTGGTCACCCCAATGAATACCCAATTGCAAATAGATCCAAGAACGCAGGGCACCAATATCAGAATAGCGTTGATCATATTCAGCCTGTTTAATCTTGTTGTCAGCCAACATGATTTTCAGGTTTTTCAACACGTCATTACAACTATTGATCACGGAATAATAAGGAGTAGGATCAGCATAAGGATTACCTGCTGTTACAGTATGCTGGTTAATCTCACGCATATATGAATCAGCATTATCCGTCACCTGCATTAGGTCTGCGCGCAGTTCGTTGAGAACAAGATGCTGTTTGGCAAGCCCCATGAACTTACCATACACACCAATGATGGCTGCGTCTGCGTCAAAAATGTCTCGATACACTTGACCCGTTGTCAAAAAAGTTTCTGGTTGTTTGTCCAAAATCTTTTTGCAAGAGCTGATACCCAGACCTAGGCCTACCAAGACCATTGCCCCAACAAAGAAATTCTTTTTTATACTAATTGATTTCATAATTGAAAATCCCTTTTAAATACTTGATTAAAGTCCAATCCTGATTCCGCCTACAATTGATTTTGAAATAGGTTCTAAGCCCATATCAACTCCTCTAGCAAATACTGACTCTGCACTATAGAACTCAGGATCATATCCTAGGTACTTGGTAAAAGTGAGTAGGTTATTACCAGTTGCATAGAAGCTAATGTATTTGATTAGATTAGTTGGTTTCAATGGCAAATGGTAGTTCAGGGTAACCGCTTTCATGCGGAAGAAAGAACCATCTTCTATAAACCTGTCAGAGAAAGCCGCATTACCCATTGGATCACCCCAGGTTGCTTTTGGCATATTGGTGATTTGACCCTGAGCCCTCCAACGGTTGTTCACACTCAATAATTGGTTTTCCATTCCAGACTGAGACTCCAATGCTTTTCTTACACCATTGTATACTTGGTTACCAGAACTGAAAGTGAATAAGAAGTCAAGGGTAAATGATTTCCAACTGATTTTTGAAGTTACCGCTCCAGTATAATCCGGATTAGGGTTACCAATATTTTGTCTGTCGCGGTCATCAATTACTTTGTCTCCATTGGCATCTACATAACGAACATCACCTGCTTGGTATGGCACCAAAGTTCCATTGGGCAACATTTTAAACAGGTTGGCAGCATTGGCTTCTGCATCGGTAGAAAATACGCCGTTAGATTTTAAACCATAGAATGAAGCTGGACCAACACCACTAGTAGTGGATAATAAACTAGCACCACCATAATTGGTTATAATATCCTGTGGCAATTGGGTTAATGTTCCTTTATACTTCATCAATATCAGACCAAGATCCCATTTGAATTGACGTTGGTTTACCACCCTTGCGTTTACACTAAAATCAAAACCAGTGTTTTTCATAGCACCCGTATTTGAGATAGCATATAAATAACCAGAAGCAGTAGGCAGATTTTCATAAGACAACATTTTGTTGGTCTTATTACTGAAATAGTCAAAAGCAAAAGTCAAACGCTCATTGAACAAAGAAAGGTCTGCACCAATATTAAAGCGTGTTCCTGTTTCCCATTGTAATTGTGGATTAGCCACATTGCCCCTTACTAAACCTTGTATACCCAATAGGTTTTGAGAAATATAGGCTTGTTTAGCGGTATAATTACCTAGGTCATCATTGCCTGTTTTACCAAAGCTGGCGCGCAATTTCAACAGGTCTAGGTTTTTAGCACCTGCTAAGAATTTTTCCGAAGAAACCAACCATCCTGCAGAAACAGAAGGCAATACAGCAAAACTATTCCCACCCAATTTAATCCCTTCCTGTGCGTCCTGACCAAATCTAGAAGATCCGTCAACGGCCATATTATAAGAAAGGAACCATTTGTTGTTATAAGTATAGTTGGCGCTCAAATAATAGTTGATCCATGCAGATTTACCAATATCGCCACCCACTTTACGCAATGTGTTTATACCGGTTCCAACGCTGATAAAATCATCTGTGGCAGAGTTGTAACCAATTTGCAAATCTTGCTCATTGGTGGCGTTCATATAACGCAACCCTGTTTTTAATTGAAACTGGTGTAGGGTGTTGAATTTTTTATTGTATTCCAAAAAGGTTTCGTTGTACAAATTGCTAATGCGTTTTACATTACCAGCCAATCTGCTATCAGCAATGGCATTGGGTAATGTATCATTGGCAACACCCTTTCTTGGAACAAAGCGTTGTTCGCGTGCTTTGTCAAAAGTGATTCCTACAATAGTTCCCAAATTCAAAGTGCTAGACAATTTGTAATTAAAGGCAATGGTTCCAAAAAAGCGATAGGCTTTGCTGCTATTGAACATATTTTCAATCACGGCAACTGGGTTACTGATTCCAAAAATATCCGTGTCCGCTCTATTAGGAGATACATTTCCTACATTGTCCACTTCATTGGTATTTAGAAAAGGTGCTTTTGTTTGTGCCAAATACAAAGGATTTGTTTTTGGTGTTAAACCCTGGTCTTTGATTAAGTGGTCATAATAGGTAAAAGAGAAATTGGTAGCAGCGGTTAATCTGCTGCTGATATTTAAATCACCATTAAAGCGCACATTGTATTTGGTGAGTTTGGTATTATCGGTGATCCCATTATTACTACCATAACCCAAGGAAAGGGCGTATTTGGCAATATTGTCTCCCCCTGTTACTTTCAAATAATAATTGGTAGAAGCACTATTAGACAATACTTGGTCCTGCCAATTGGTTTGATTATGGTAACGATAGTATTCAGGATTACTGGTATTATCATTCATAAAAGGTTGGGCCTGAATCTGAGCATTGGTCATGCCCCTTGAAGTCAATAAATCGCTCACATAAACACGATAGTCAGCAGACTCCATGACCGGTAGGTTTTTGGGAGCTTGGTTTACACCAGCAAAAACAGCAAAGTCAATCTTTGTAGCCTGAGCCTTAGCGTGAATAGTAGTGATATTGATTACCCCATTAGCACCCTTGGTTCCATAGGTAGATGTTCCGTCTTTGATAATGGTTATATTCTCTATGTCTTTGGGATCAATCATAGCTAGTGCATTGGTATAGTGATTGCCAATCACAGAACTACCATAATCGCCAATATCATAAATGGCTCCATCCACAACTACTAGTGGTTGGTTATTGGTATACATAGAATTCAACCCCCTGATATTTAAATAAGCCCCTGCATTAGGCGTACCAGAACGCATGGTTCCGTTCAAACCTGCTGCCCTGCCTTGCAAGAATCCATCAGTGGTTTCATTGGTTCTACCCCAGTTACCATTTGAGTTAATGCTATTGACAGCCAATCCTGTTTGGGTACCACGTTTATCACCAGCTGGTAATTTCACTTGGTCATAAATAGAATTGAAACTTTCTTCAAAAAGCGCAATAGTTATATCTGTTCTGCCTCTAAGTGCAGTTTCCTTGGTTTGAAAACCTTCACCACTAAAAATAATGGTAGCTGTTTTACTAGGTATTCTAATTTTAAACCTACCCTTGTCATCTGTCAGTGCTGCAGAAAAACCTTCCACAGAAACGCTAATGGCAGTTAGGGGCTTGCCGGTGGCAGCGTCCTTTACCAAACCACTAACCGTTTGGGCTTCTGCTGTCTTTTTTGTTTGAGCACTGTTTGCTGTTTGAGCAAACAACTGGTTATTGGATAAACCAGCCGTAGCCAAAAGAAAGCAGGTTACTATTTGAATGGATACTCGCATGATCGTCTATTATGCTATACGTTTATAAGAATATTAGAAAGCCGGAACCAATTTGATATAATCTAAGGTTACAGAAACACCACCCCCAGAACTAGATGAGCTGTTGGCACCAATCAAGAACAGGTTCAAGTCTTTATAACGTGGAACTGTAAACTGACCAAGTGGAACTTCTGCATAGTTTCTACTGGCTACGGTTATATATGGAAAATTACCCGTTGTGGTTACGCTGTCAACACCCAAACGCTGGGTCCACAATGGCGTGGTTTGTACATCGTTCACCGCCACCCAGAAAGCATTGTAACGCATGCTATTCATGTTTCTAGATAAGTAACGCACCCAATAGCTGGCAAAACTGTAGTTCTGCATCAAAATGTCTTTATAATTTTGACCTGTTACTGGATTCAACCTATTTCTAAACAAGAGTTGGGCTGTTCTGTCTGCTGCAAAACCGCTAGGGTTTTCGCCTTGAATTATAATGGGTGGAAATTTATGGGCCAGGGTAAAATTTACTTGGCTCATGGTATGTACCCAACCATTACTGGTTTTTACTGAGCTCAAGATTTTTGTTTTATCAATAGGCACTTTTACACCGTATTGAGAAATCAAGGTATCTGGCAATTGAGCAGCAGCATAAGAACCTTGCACCGCTAAGTCTTTCACCAACCAGCTACCAGCCAAATTATTAGTGGTATCTGTAGAAGTGGTTTTAAACCAAGGAGTCAGTTTGGTATTTTCAGCCGCAAAAGCAGCGTCGTTTAAAATAATGAAAGTGTATTCCTTGCTTTCGTCAGATACATTTATCACATTATCTAGAAAACGATTCCTTGTACTAAGACCCGTGCCTGGCTTATACACCGGCTGACCAGTATTAGGGTCAACACCTGTTTGAGTAGCAGAAGCTGAATCAAAATAGGTATAGTTCAAAGAAAGGAAAAAGTTCTTGCTGCTGGTAAAGCCTGTGCTATTCAGCAACCACTGCCAACAATTGTCTTTTACAGGAACATACTTGTCCATCAAATTATACAAACCATTGCTGCAATATTTATTAGACTTTACAATAGATGCAGAGTCTAATTGCAAGTTGTTTAGGTTGGTATATTTTCCGTTCAACATGGGAATGCGTTGAAGACCAGTAATACCAGAAGTAATGCTACCATTGGCAATATGGTTACCAACAAAAGACTTCAACAAATTGGTATCGGCCAATACGTTTGCTGGCAGTGCCGCAATGGCGTTATTGTTGGGTACCCAAACCGTGAAAGACTTGGAACTTGCTAAAACCTTGTCATAACCAGTCTTAGTTAACAATGTTACAAATTGAGCCGCTTCCGGATCAGCCTTAATGGCCGTGATCAGGTTGATACCCAAGTTGGGGTCTGTACTGTCATTATGGTCTTTCCATCCCTTCTTGCAGGCCGCAAAAGCCAACACAAGACCAAGGGCAATGACAATTGATAATCTACTATTTTTCACAAGCAACATCTTTTATGTTTAAAATCTCTTTGACGATTATGGTAAAATGGTACCGTCTCTTCCGTATAATGGACGCAATTGATCTTGGTCTATTGGAATGAATTGAACAAAATCTACCGTACTAGTATTATTAGCTCCTGACCCTTGATCTCTTACACAGGTAAATCTTAATCTATGTCTATCTGTGGTTGCTACATCTATCACTCCTGCCATCATTGCATAGTTATTACTTGTTGTTACAATGGTATAGCGTTTATAATCGGTAGCTTCTAATGCAGGACCTGCCAATGCTCCGTTTAATGCAGAAGTTAGGTTGATCAATTTGGGCGTTGGGTTTCCGTCAAAAGACAATTGAATAAATTGACCTACACTAGCCCTTCTAAAACAAACCCAAACCTTGTATTTGCCTTTTACAATCAAGGGAGTTTTGAATTCAATCCAGTTATTGGCTGCGGCATTACCAAAACGCATGTTAAAGTCAAAATGGTCATCCCACCAATATTGGTTTGAAGTTGTTGCTGGTTCAGAAGTGTATTGTGGCGTGCTATTCACGTTCTGCCAAGTCACGTCTTTTAATTGACCCAAGGCAAAGGTTTGAGACTTGCCTACTTTTCTGTAAATAGAAGTGAGTTTGATAATTTCAGGTTGAGCGGCTATGTCAAAGTCTACACGGAATGGGTCTCTTTTCTTGAGCAAGAGTTGTCCATTCAAATTGTGTAACACACCGTTTGTTGCTGGAATATCGCTGCTAGCGCGATTCATTAAAATACCTTTTTCAAACACATTGTTGAAAGTGGCCTGATTCAATAACACGCTTTGACCATCTAATAATTGCGTCACCACTTGTTGGGGTGCATAGGTATTATGAGAAGTAAAGGAAACTATATCAGCAATGTATTTGATATCAAACAACATGTGATAGGCAATGTAAAGATTCAAACTATCGGTGGCCAATTTGGGATTACCGGTATTGCTATACTTGGCTTTGAAAGATGCATAGGTAGGGAAACCTGCCACTTTTAAAACCGAGTCTGATTCTAATAAGAAGGTTCTCCACCTGCGGGTAGTATCTGCGGTAACAATGGTATTCAAAGTATCAAACCAACCAGTTTCTTTTAATGCCTGAGTGATAATGCTATACTTAGCATTTCCTTCAATTTGTTTTGCCAAAGTAAGGGTGGCTGGTTGCAATACATGATCTACCGTGTGCACATAACCATTACCAGTAAGCATATTTAATTGAAGTGCCAATGCCTGTCTATTTACCACGGTAGCACCAGATTCGGGAACCACACCTGTTGTTAGGAATTGACCCTGCATGGTTGGTGCATACAATTTGCCATCTGTAAAAGAAGTGGATCTAACCGTATCACTGATAATGTGTAAACGCAATAGATCTCTTAGAACCGTTTCGTCTACTTCATCCACAGAGTTTTTTCCAATCTCTTTTAGGTAGATTTTGAACGCATCATTGGTAGGAGCAAACAAGGTATAAGTACCATAGGCGTTTAAGAAAGGACTGATATTGGTTTTATCCAAGGCCTTTACAAGTTCTGAATATTGGTCAGGGCTTTTACGCAAGTAGTCAACAATATTCACATCCGTTGTTGTCAACAGGTCAAACTGTTGCTTTTTACAAGCAAACAGACCCAGTACCAGAAAACCGGCGCAAAGAGACCATTTTAATTGTTGTAATAATTTCATATGTGGTATTTGACTAATTATTTATAAAAGGGGTTTTGAACTAAGTTTGGATCCAGCAGCAATTCATTAAAATAAATAGGAAAATAATGTGCGTCAGGATTTTGGTATTTGTTAATGGCGCTTTGTTGTCTAGCACCAGGTACTGCTCTAGCCACCATGTTTAACAAAATGTCTTTGCGCTGGTAATTATTACGTTTGGCGTTGCGCAATACATCGTACCAACGCTTACCTTCAAAAGACAATTCACGAGCCCGCTCTGCCAAAATATAATCGGTCATATCGTTCTTGTTAGTAGGATCAGGATTGGTATTGGTAGCATCCAGTGCTGCGGCCCTAGTTCTCACTGTATTGATTAATTGAATGGCTTCGGTTCCCCTTCCACCAATTTGATTCAATGCCTCGGCTTTCATCAATAAAATATCGGCGTAGCGATATACCATCCAGTGTGCCCAAGAAGCATCAGCTGCTCTAATAGAACCGGGATTCACACCCAAGTATTTCCAAATGGCGTTGTCACTGGTTCTCACAGAACCCCATTCTCCACGAATATCTTTTTTAGTGTCATCAACAAAATCAATGGTGTAAACCTGCTCCATCACATAGGGGCTAGCAAAGAATCTGGCCCTACTAGTAGTCAACATGCCATAAAAACTATTCAACTTTTGTTGGTCAAATTGAAACTCAAAAATAGACTCGGCTGAATTGCCTTTGTAATAAAGGGTATTAAACCAACCATCATCACCTCTTACCAAACCAAATTGACCCGAGTTGATGATAAAGTCACAAGCATCAGCAGCTTCTTGGTACTTGTCTTGCCAGAGGTATACATCGGCCAACATGGCTTTAACAGTATACTTGGTAATCCTTCCTTTGTCAATGGCTGCGTTGCCATAAGTAAATACGGCATTGCTATCAGCATATTTTAAATCGGCTTCAACTTGTGCCATTACCTGAGCTCCAGTAGACTTTGGTAATTGAATCAAATCCACATCGCTAGACGTAGCTTTTAGTTTTAGCGGTACATCACGGAAACTTCTAGCTAAATAGAAATACATCAAACCCCTTAGGGCCCTTACTTCTGCTAAATAGGCTTTTAGTTGTGTTTGAGTAAGTGTATTATCGTTTTCTAACACACCGGGTGCAAAATCAATTACCGTATTACAGTAGTTGATGGTTTTGTAAACAGCGGACCATTTGGTGATACTATTTGTAGGAAGGGTATTTACATACATCACGTCTAACTCATCATTGGTTACCCCAATACCATTGGTAATCATGTCTCCTTTGAGTTCACCCCAAAGAAAGAAATATTCACTCAAGGATTTATCACTTCCATTGGGATCACCCAACAAAGAGGCATAAGAACCAATCACGGCAGACTGAATCTGTTCCTTTGTTTTCCAAAACTCTTGACGGGTAATACCATCCTGCGGTTGAAGCGTAAGCCATTTTTTGCAGGAGCTGGAGAGCATGGAAAACACCATCAGTCCAACAACACCTAGTATTAATTTTCTCTTGGTCATTTCTAGCGTTTTCAAATAATTTAAAATGAAGTGGTTAAGCCAATGGTCAACATCATTACAGGAGGCGTGGTGCTATTATCCGTAACAATGGTGAATGGACCGGTGATACCTCTTGGTGCCACTTCCGGATCCTGACCGGTGTATTTGGTAAATGTGATCAGATTTTCTGCGGTTAGATAAGCACTCAAGCTCTTCATACCAATTCTTTTCAACAGCTTTTGGTCAAAAGTGTAGCGTGCGGTAATGCTACGGAAACGTAAGAAAGAAGCGTCTTGTACATAGCGGTCACTACCCAACCAGTTAAAACCAGCATTCCACAAAGCCCTAGGAATATCTGTTTGGTCACCTGGGTTACGCCATCTTCTTAAAACTGCGGTACTCTGGTTGTTGAAACCATACATATTGGTGGTGGTCATTTGCGTACCATTCACCACATCGTATCCATAACGGAAGTTGAAGAAGGCAGTGATTTTTAAATTCTTTTTATAAGTAATGCTTGGTCCAAAACCCCCTGAGATTTTGGGATTACTATTGCCTAGATAAACCACGTCTTTGTAGTCAATACTACCATCATGGTTAATGTCTTCATATTTGGCGTCACCAGGTTGGAATATATAATCTGTTTGAGGATAGTTAAAACGCATGTAAACTGCTTGACCGTTTGGTCCAATAATGGGTGCGCCTTTGGCATCGGTAGCAATGGTACTAGCTTTATCAGGGTAAACACCTTGAAAGCGATAACCATAGATAGAACCAAAGGGGTTATTGATCTGCAAGAATGCTTGGTATTGACCATTGGCGGTTAAAGCAGTGCGGTTTTGTGTGGGATAGAAAGGACTCATTTCACGAATAATGTTTTGGTTCTGTGAAATGTTGAAGTTGAAATCAACAACCCAGTCTTTAGTTTTAACTGGCGTGGTCATGATATTCAATTCCCATCCTTGGTTGTCTAAGACACCCACGTTCATATCTACAGCACTGTATCCGTTAAAGCTTGGAATCTGCAAACCATAGAATAACAAATCCTGTGTGCGGTTTCTATAGACTTCTAAGTCAATATTGACCCTATTTTTAAATCCAATAAAGTTCATACCAAAGTTCAAGCCATGGATCACTTCCCATTTCAGGTTACTCAACTCCATAGAAGATGGATAAACACCACCTTGTCCTAGATAAGACCAACCATTGCTGGCGTAGTTATTGTAAAAACTATAATCATATCTGGGAGAGTTACCAGACTGACCATAGCTAGCACGCAAACTCAAATCGTTTACAAACTTTACATCTTTCATAAAGTTTTCTGCGCTCACCCTCCATTTGGTAGAGATAGAAGGAAAGTAGCCAAAACGTTGAGCAGGACCAAATCTAGAACTAGCATCCATACGAATACCACCGTTTACAATGTATTTTCCCTTGTAATCATATTGTGCATTCCACAACAAACCAATGGTTCTGGTTTGAGCAAAACCAGCAGCAATACTCAAATCTTGGTTCTGTGTTCTAGCAGCAGAAGCAGGATCTTGTAAAAGTGATGAAGCTGAATTAGAAGTTAGGGTCTGGTTAGAAATGGTTTTGTTGTCATAGGTTTGAAAAGACAACAGAGAAGTTAAATTATGTTCTCCTTTTAATTGAGGAGTAAAAACCAAATTGGTTTTTGACTGAACGTTGAATCCGTCAAAGTCACCATTATAAGCCCTATTTACCACGGTTTCTGTAACAGGTCTTCCAGTAGCAATCTGTGGTAAGAAAGTATTGTTCTTGGTACTGTTGATGTCAAACTGAATATCACCAGTTAAAACCAGGGTTCTTGGAATAATCTCGTAAGAAAGGTTAAAGTGTGGCGTGATCCTATTTCCATATACCCTGTTCTTTGCGGCATTGGCCATGGCAACAGGATTATAAGTAGCCGGATATTGACCTTGAATATTTTGAGAAGGAGAAAAATAGTTAGGTGTTAGAATGCCCTGTTCGTTGTATTCATAAATGCTCATATTGGGCATTTTGTTCAACGCTACGTTTCTGATTTCGTTGGCCTGAGAACCCGGACTATATCCTTTGGGATTGTCTGTGAAAGTATAGGCAATATCTGTACGGAACTTGATTCTTTCAGAAACAATATAGTCTAAGTTAATACGGGTATTGATCCTTGTTAAGCTGGTACCAATGGTAGTACCTGTTTGATTAAAATAGCCCAAAGAAGCAAAGTACCTGGCTTTTTGACCACCACCTGTAATAGAAAGATTGTGATCTTGTGCATATCCTATTTGAGTAATGGCTCCAATCCAGTCTGTGTTCTGACCATAGTTATTATAGTTATAAGGATCATTAGGATCGTAAGCAAATTCTTTGACTGTTTGTGTATTCAATGGGGTACCGGTACGGTTCATTACTTCTTCCGGAATCAGGTTGGAATACTGATTACCATTCAACATGGGAATGGTCTTGGGTTGTTGAGAGCGAATGCCTTTAAAAGAGTAGTTCAAAGTTGGCTTACCAATAATACCACGTTTGGTGCTGATTAATAAAACGCCATTAGCAGCTCTTGAACCCCACATGGCAGTAGCGGCAGCGTCTTTTAAAACTACAATCTCTTTAATATCTGCTGGCGCGATGTTTAATAACTGCGCATAACCTTGGTCATCAGCCGTACCAAAATTAAAGTCAGAAGGAATGGCGGTTTCATAAGGCATACCATCTACTACTATTAAAGGATTGGTTCCAGCATTAATAGAAGAAGTACCGCGAATACGAATACTCATACCTGCTCCGGGATCTCCAGATGTAGAAGTAATATCCACACCAGATAAACGTCCTTGCAAAGCTTGGTCAATGGATGCAGCTCCTAATTCTTCTAAATCCTTGGCCTGAATTTTTGCTGTGGCAATGGTTAGGTTTTTATCAGAGATAGAAAGGTTACCATTATCGGTTCTTCTTCCACCAACAACTACAACGTCATTCAAAGAGTTGGCGGTATTGGCTTCAATGGCCATATTCAAAGTGGTTCTACCTTTTAAATCCAGTTCTTCGGTTTTATAACCAATATAGGAGATAGACACTTTGTGATTGGGATTAGAAATTTTGAGGGCATAGTTACCGTCAATATCCGTGGTAACACCACGAACAATTCTTCCGTCTTTGTCCACCTCTGCAACAGATACATGGGCAATAGGAGACTTGTCTTTTTTATCTGTGATCTTTCCCCTCAAAATGGTTTGAGCAGCGGGTGCATCCTGTGCAAATACCGGTTGAAAGCAGGCTGCTAGCAAGGGTAGGAACAAGTAACAAACTAATTTTTTCATATGACTTTGTGTAAATGGGAATTAGGTTTTGGGTAACTGTTCGCTTGGTCTAGTTTGGATTATATTTAAGGTATCCATCAATCAAGTGAATCACGCACCTGTCTGCTAGGTTATTGCTGCTGGCAATGACAACATTAGAGGTTCTATTAAAATTATCCTTGATTTGCATGCTGTTTAAAGCACTTGTAATGTTTATCTGACTAGCGTCACCGGATTTGTTTTTATACAATGTTTCAAAAGTTCCCTGTTTTTTGCCATCTGGAACCACCGTAGTCTTGTTCAGAATATGGTTATAGATGAATGCGTTTACAAGATCTCTTTCGGTTTGTAAAGTAGGTGCAAAATTAGGAACCCCTGTTGTTTTATTTCCTGGTAGCAATCCGTCTTTTACTGCTTGAACAATGGCCGCATTATTGGGTACAAAAGATGTGTAGAATACACCGGGTTGTACTGTTAAAATGGCACCAGAAGCTGCTGTGAAAATGGATGCGTTTTTCAGATAAGAAACAAAATTGAAAAACTGAGAAGTTGCTGCAGAAGTACCACCCAATGCAACCAAATTCAAACCAAAATTCCTAACACTAAACGTGAGTAGGTTATCGGCATAATAAACCCTACCGTTAAAAGAAGTTTTGGTAGAACTGGTATTTACAGTATATGCACTGTCCTGAGAACCTGCAGAAGAAAACTTACCGTTGTTCCATTTAATATAATCTCCTGAAGCGGTTTCAATGATTCCAGATCCGGTAATATTATCTAACTCACCTGTTGTAATGGGAATAATATGAGTTCCTAAAATTCTTTGAAGATCACTATTGGGTACACTTCCAGAAGTAACGGTTGATGTTCCAGGTCTTGTGTAAGTCCAAGCATTTAAAACAGTACTAAAATCATAACCCCTTTTCTTTAATACCGCGTCACTCATCATGATCATCACATATTTAAGGGTTGGAATAGTGATGGTAAAACGATAGCTCTGATCTAGTGCCCTTGTCATTAATAAGTTGGCTGGATCCAAATAAGCCCTACCATAAATGGTTCTAAATACATTGGGCTCTTGCACTTTGTTTGAGCCATAAAAGAAACCATTGCTCAACACTTTCTTTTCAATGATATCAGAAGTTGAGTTTAAAGTTGGTGGTTCGCTTTGCGCATTATTAGTAACTGCAAATTTACTTGGCCACATAGCGGTCTGCCACATATGCGCATTTACAAAGTCTTGAATGATTTGTGTAGGGAGGGCATCTAAAGAACTATATCTTTCTAACAATACATTTTGAATATAATTTAAAGTAGCTGTATTGTTTGGCGCAATCATGGTGAAGGCATTTGACTGACCATCATTATCCTGTGCCTTTAAAAAGTTTTCGTTGTTGGGAGAGAATCCGGTAGTTGGTGCAAATTGTTTAATGTAAACTGGATCATTTTTTCCAGTTAATAATTTGTACCTATTGGTAGCGTCTGCATTGCTCACAAATGATACAATGTATTTGTCCAAGAGTTTTTTGAATTCCGTGTACTGAGCATTTGTTTTCAGGTGCTGGTCAATATTCTTGGCGGGCAAGATTACTTTGTCTGTTTCATGTATGTATCCATTTTCTGCAACATAATCAGATTTAAGAACAGCCGCATCCATCACATTGAAACCGCTAAAACTACTATTGGGATAGAAATAGGTATAGTCAGATGTTGGAAGACCTTTAGCTGTAAAATAAACATCCGTAAAATAGCTAACGTATTTATTGTTATTATCACTATTGACAAAGCTGTTATTTCTATTTGAACCCAACGCTTTTACAACAGTACCTGTTTTGGTGGTATCGTCATAAAAACTATTGTAGTTAGCCGTTCTTCTTCGGAAGCTATTGTTGGGAATCCATCCTGTGTTGGCTTGGTAGTCATTTAACCTTGCTTTTGTAAAAGCATTGTAGGCCAAAGCATAAGTGACAATTCCTTGTGCGGTTACAGAATCCAATTTGTCAATTCCTGAGATTCCTTGCTCTGCAAAAAATTTCTGGAAAGCCACATCATTGGGGGCAAACATGGTCCAATAACCAGATGCCGATAGGATATTTTTATATCCGGCCTTGTCTATACAGGCAAGCAGGGTAGTAAAATTCCCCTTTTGTTGTAAAACTTGGTAAATAGGTTGGGCCAGGGTATCTGGTCTACCATAAAATTCATCAAATGCCTTTTTCTTACATCCAGTTGAAACAATGGACAAAAGGGTCACGATGACAAGAACGGAACTTAGAACTCTTCTCATAACAGTAGCTGTCGTTTGTGTTTATCTTACCGATGTCTTGGGTAAAACACCGTCCAATTTTTTTTGTGACAACTTAGGAGGTTCCGGCCGTATGGGGAATTGCATGAAAATCTCAAGCGGATAGATATGGACTTTTTGGCAATCGACAAGCAGCTAGTACAACCTTTTAAGTTGTATTTAAGCCCAAATTAACAATTGTCAGTTTTACATCTATCCTGTTGCATCCTGATAGATACTTAATATTTTATTTTAAGATCTGGCCATAAATGAAAGGGCCACCGGTGATTAGCCGGCAGCCGCTTTTGTTTAAACCTCGGGGGGAATGGTTAAGGGTTCTTTGTATAACTTAACTGTTTAGGTTAGTAATTTGATATACCATACCTATCCAAGCAGCGTGCCAATAAGTCTTAAATGAAACCTAAAGAAAACCTAAAATCTGTTAATTAGATTGATAATCAAGGTCTTACAATATTGTAAATATCAACCTGTGGAGAGAGATACTGCCCATTAAGCTTTTGACCGGAGATTTTAAAAATCAGGTTTAAGCCCTTGACTACCTTGCCAAAAGCAGCATAACCCTGGCGGTCTTCGCAGTTTTCGCCGCCAAAATCTAAACCGGGTTGGTTACCAATCACTATAAAGAATTCAGTACCAGCGGTGCCGGGTGCAGCCCTTGCCAAAGAAATCACCCCTTCTGTGTGTAAAATGCCTGTTTCCTTGGTGCTTTCGTGTGGGATGCCTTTGATTGAAACGGCTTTTTTATAGTTGGTTTTCCAAATCCCACCTTGAATTAACTCGGTTTTGGGGGCATTAGAAGGCTGGTTTTCCATATTCAGGGCCCTGTAAAAACCGCTATTGAAATAAAAACCAGAGTCTACATAAGACAAAAAAGCCGCCACGGTTTTGGGGGCTTTTTTGGGATAGAGTTCCAACTCAATCTCACCATACTTGGTTTGAATCAGCACGTGTGGGTTCTCATAAACGGGTTTTGGTTTACAACCAAGGAACAGAGCAAATAGGATGACTATGGAATAACGCGCACTCATGGAATAATTTCAAATAGGAAAAATTGGGTGGTTTCAAAGAGTTGAAAGTTATTGTCGGCCACCATGACCAAGGTTTTGTGGCCATTGGGAAGGGTGGGACCAAAACACATACCCTCTACATTGTCAATATGCATTCCCAGATTATCCATGTTCAACAATAATTTTTTGTTCAAGGGTTTTGCCGGTGGCGATGCTATCAGAGAAGCAGTTTTACTAATGTCTTCCGCTTGGCTCAGGTCTACTTGAAAAATTTTGATAGTACAAGGCAATCTTCCTGTAGAGAAAGAACGTTCCATCACTAAGAGCTTGTTGTTGCCAATGGCATAGATATCGGGTACCCCATTTATTTTAAAAGCGGTGGCTGGTTTTGCAGGATAAGCCACGGGGTCTAGTAAATAGGCAAACTGAGCGGTATTTTTATTGGCCTTGGTGTCATATTGGTAAATTCTGATCCAAGCTTGGTTGGGTGTTAGATCTGCCCTTGGCCCATCTTCATACAAAGGCTCTTCTACATTTACATACAGGGTTTTAAAGTCATTGTCAAAACACATTCCTTCCAACACCCCATTTTGTCTGGGACCTTTTTCGGTGGCATGCATCAGCAGGTTAGCGGGCAGGGGAAGGGTATCTAAGTATTGACCATTCAAAGACATCCGGATAATGGCAGGGTTGGTTAAAATGATTTCCTTATCTCGGATAATCCTTTCACCCTCACTGGTCCAAACCAGCTGATTTTTAGAAGCGTCATACCTGATGGCTTCGGGATCCGGTGTTTTGGCCGGATCTTCTTTGGAAGAAGGATAGGTTTTGCCATTTGCTTGTAACAAAGATTGCACATCCAACCACTTAACCGAGTCAATGCCACTATTGCCAAAGACCAGTTTTATCGTATAAAATCGGGCAGGATTGATGGCAGATCTGTCGTCACAGATTAAAAAATAACGATCATTTTGGGCGTCATAGTCAATTCCGGAAAGACCACCAATGGTAGTGCCCTTAAAGGGTTTGTTGTGCACCACATCATAATTACCCAAGAGTTGTAACCGACCAATACCATTATCCAAACTGGCCGATTTTTTTCTAGTGGCACAGGATCCCAAGAAAACCAAGGACAATAAAACAAGACTTATTTTTTTCATACCAACTTATTGGGCAATAGACATTAAATGAGCGGCCAATTGTTTGATTTGACCAGCGGCAATTTGAATCTGTTCTTGGGCTTCTTTCCAATCTCTTTGCTCAATAGCTTCGCGGATGCCGGGCATGGTTTTCACGCCATATCCTGTATAAAAACCTGGGGCATAGATGGTATGTTTGAACCAAGACCTTCTGGGCAAACCATTTGCAGACAATAATTGTTGCTCGGCGCGATACAGGCTGGCGTTTGCTTTTTCGCTCAGGGTTCCTGTTTTAGCCACATATTGGTTCAGGGTTTTAGAAGCATTTTCTAGTTCAGCCAAAGCGTTTTGAACAGGAGAAAAATCTATAAAAGGCACTGCAGGTTTGATTTTTGGAAGCTGTTCTTTTTCGGTTGGGTCAGCTGCCAATACATAAGCCTTGCTATTGATCACTTCATTTTCAATCTGGGTATTTTCACGCAATTGATCTGTGGTGCTGCTCAATTCTTTTACATAACCAGCAATGGTTTTTTGCAGAATGGCAAAATTGAAAGGGAGTTGTTCTGCATCGGCCATGCGCAAAACAGCCCTACCATTTACCTTACCCAAGGCAACCCCATAATTAAAACCGGGGTCTTTGAAACGGCTATAGTGGTCATAACTATCATAGATACTATGGTATTCACCACCGGGGTCTTCTCCACCAAAACCAATATTCAAAGCGGGAATGCCCAAGTGTTGGATAAAGGAAGAATAGTCAGAACCTGAACCCATGGCACCCAAGTGCAGGTCTTTTTCCTGCATAGCTGCTTGTTTGGCTTTGGGTGTAGCAGCTGATGCTACTTCTTCCGCTCTTTTTCTCTCGAAAACGCTAACACCCGTTTGAGGGTCCATCACGTCTTTGGCTGCTTCAAACACCAAGGTTTCCAAGGCGTGCGAACCTTCTGCACCCAAAAATCCGCGTCCATTACTATCTGAGTTAAGATACACCACTACTTTCTGTTGTAATTCGGCCGCGTGGTCTTCTACCCATTCGGTAGAACCCATCAAACCCTGCTCTTCACCATCCCAAGCACAATACACCAGGGTGCGTTTGGGTCTCCAACCGGTTTTCAACAAATCTCCAATGGCACGGGCTTCTTCTAGTTCAGCCGCCATTCCGCTCACGGGATCGTTGGCACCATTTACCCAGGCATCATGGTGGTTACCGCGCAAAACCCATTGGTCAGGGTAAGTAGAACCCTTGATTTTGGCAATCACATTATAGGCAGGAACCGTGTTCCAGTTAAAATCTACTTTCAAGTGTACCTTGGTTTTTCCCGGACCCACATGATAGGTAAAGGGTAAACCACCCCTCCAAGCTGCAGGTGCTACTGGACCTTCCAAAGCTTCTAACAAGGGCTTAGCGTCATGATAGCTGATGGGTAAAACAGGAATTTTTAGCAAATTGGGGGCAGACAAACGGTCCAGTCTTTTGGCATTGGCCGTAGAACCAATATTGGGGGTTAATGGGTCACCAGGGTAGATCACCATATCCATGATAGAACCCCTTTGAACACCATATTCGTTTTTAAAAGCGCCTTTTGGATATACATCGCCCGCGCCATAACCATCATCCTGAGGGTCAGAATAAATTATACAACCCAGGGCTCCATGTTCTTGGGCAATTTTTGGTTTGATTCCCCTCCAAGAGCGGCCATATTTGGCAATCACAATCTTGCCTTTTACGCTAATGCCCAGTTTTTCAAGGGTTTCATAATCGGCGGGAACGCCATAGTTTACAAACACCAATTCGGCGGTTACATCGCCATCGGCACTCCAGCAATTATAAGTAGGTAATTGACCTTCTTGGTTAGATGTGCCGTCTTCTTTTAAAGCCGGCTCTTTCAATAAGGCTTTGAAAACACCAGGAGAAGTCATTTCCAAGACCCTGGTTTTGGGTGTAGGAAACAAGACCTGATAGGTTTCTATTTGAGCATCCCAACCATATTGTTTGAACTGTGCCAAGATGTTTTCAGCCACCGCCTTGCTGCCGGGTGATCCCAAATGGTGGGGAATGGCAGACATGTCTTTGATATTCTTGCCAATGCGCTCTGCGCTAAGTCCGGCGTCAAATTGTTGTTCAATTTGTTTTTGTTTGGCTGCTGATGTTGCACTAAAACCGGTTATGGATGGTTGCGCAAGGGCAGAAATACTGAGCAAACCACTACTCAGAATCAGGCAAAGGGTTTTGGAGGGCGTCATGTTCATCGTGTTCAGTTAAAAGAATTATTTGAATAAGGCCGGGTGTTCTTTGTTCCATTGAGTGGCATTCTGATAGGCTTTGGCAACAGTGATAATGCTAGCCTCGTCATATAGTTTACCAATCAATGTGATACTTCTGGGTAATTGTTGGGCATTATAACCAATGGGAAAACAAATGGCTGGATGACCCGTAAGGTTGGTAATGGCCGATTGGTTGCCCCAATTGTTGGGACAAATAATGGCGTCATATTGCTCCACTATTTTGTTAACCGCCTGCATGAGCAGATAGCGTTGGCGGTTGGCATTAATATATTCCACAGCAGGGATTAGTCTGGATACGCGGAAATTATTGGGCCAGTCAAATGGGTTTTGACGGGTCATTTGGTCATCAATGCCATTGCGGGTAAACTCATCAAAAGCGGCGGCACATTCCGCGCTGATGACCACGTCCATGATGTTATAATTGTATAATCCGCTATCTGGGAAATTGATAGGAATCAATTCTACACCTAGTTTTCTATAGGTTGCTAATACCTTAAACTCATTTCTGGAGGTATCCGTGATTTTGTCAAAATAGTTTTTGGCGTAGGCAATTTTTTTGCCTTTTAGACTGGCAGCAGGATTGTAATTAAAGGGCAGGTTTACAGCAGCTTGGTCCTTACCATCAGTACCATGAATAGCGGCAAAAACCATGGCAGCGTCTTGGGCGCTTCTGCAAATGGGACCAATTTTATCCAGACTCCAACTTAGGGTCATGGCGCCAGAGCGGCTAATGCTACCAAATGTGGGTCTGAGTCCTGTAGCGCCACAGGTAGCAGAAGGAGAAGTAATAGAACCCCAGGTTTCTGTTCCAATAGCAAAGGGAATTAAGCCAGCGGCGGTGGCCGATGCAGAACCTGCTGAAGAACCAGAAGAACCGTTTTTCAGATTCCAAGGATTCTTGGTGCGGCCACCAAACCAATAATCGCCCATGGCCAATGCGCCCATGGTAAATTTGGCAATCAATACGGCTCCGGCTTCTTTTAGTTTGGTATAAACAAATGCGTCTTCTTCAATTACTTGGTCTTTATAAGGCGCCGCACCCCAAGTGGTCTTGGTTCCTTTAACTGCAAAAAGGTCTTTCAAACCATAGGGAATCCCGTGTAGCGGTCCGCGATATTTTCCCTTGGCAATTTCAGCGTCAGCTGCCCTAGCCTGTTGCATAGCTAGTTCTTCAGTTAGACTTACCACACACTGCAGGGTATCGCTGTATTTTTTTAAACGCGCTATAAAAAATTGGGTCAGTTGAACCGAGCTAATTTTTTTGTTTTTGACTAGGGAAGCCAAATCTTCTACTGAATAAAAAGCCAGGTCTTGTGGGTTTTTTGGTAGAGCAATAGTGGCAGGAAAATTCCAAACAATGGGTTCTTGTTTGCTGGCAAATTTCATTCCTGGTAGCACAGGATTTTGCCAAAGACTCAAGGGCACGGCATTGTCCAAATGCTGTTTGTGCATGAGCCTAAAATTTTCAAAATTCTCCATCACCCCATTATACATGGTGTCCAGTTCTTTCTGGGTGTAAGAGATATCTATGATTTTTGCCGCCGATCTAAGGTCGGCAATACGGATACTGTCCTGTGCTTTGGACGATTGAGTTGCCAATAGCATCAGGCAAAAAAGCAGTTTTTGCATGGACCCTAAGATACAATTTTCTGGTCGTGCATCCACAGTAGGAATAATTTATAGCCAATAGACAACACAATAGCACCGGTAAACAAACCAATAAAACCCTGTAATAAAAAGCCCCCAATCACACCCAAAAAGATCACCAACATAGGAACCCTTGCGCCCTTACCCAATAAAATGGGTTTGAGAATATTGTCAGAAAACATGACCAAGACAAAATAGACGGTCCAGGCAGTGGCAAAAAAATGGTTCTCCTGGGTATAGAGAAAACCAATGACACCAATGATCACCAAACCGGGACCAACTTGAATAATGGAAAGGACCAGGGCACATACTGACCAGATACCCGCATGGGGAATGCCCGCCATAAAAAATCCAAAACCCGCTAAAAGGGTTTGTATCACCGCCACACCCAAAACACCCTTAACCACTGAGCGAATAGTAGAAGTAGTTAATTGTAAATATTCGGTTCCCTGAATACCTACCATTCGGTTAAAGATGGTTCCCATAGCTGCTTCTGTTCCATTGGTGGCAAGCAAAACACCGGCGATGATAATGGAAAAAATGACTTGTAAAAAACTCATCCCTGTTCCAACAATGGCCATGAGAATGGTTTTGGCCACAGTCAAAACCTGTGACTGGTATTTTTGAAAAATGCCCACCATTTGATCAGAGAGGTTGTGTAAAAAATCATAGAGTTTGGTTCCAATGATGGGCCAGGTCTTGATATTTTCACTGGGGTGATCCAAACTAATATTCCCCGATTCAATTTTTTGTTTAAAATCTACAATGGTATCTGTAATGGAAGCCAAGAACAGTCCGGCAGGAATAAAAATGAAAGCTAGTATGGACAAAGTAATGATCACTGAAGCCAATACTTTTCTGCCTCCCAATTTTTTCTCCATAAAATTATGGATGGGATAGACCGCTACTGCAATAATGGCCGCCCACAATACGGGCATGATAAAGGGAGACAATAATTGAAAACAATAGAAGACCAGTAAAAACAGCGCCGCAAGACGGATAATCAGTTCTATCAGGTGTTTACTGTTGTTTTGAATGGGATTATCCATGCGTTGGTTTTTGTAATAAAAGGAATTTAGTTGGCCATCAATTTTACCCAAACATATTCATCCTGCACTTGCCCGTTTTTTATGGCGGCCTTTCTTTTAATAGACTCTAAATAAAAGCCATTTTTCCGCAAGACTTCCATACTGGCTTTGTTGTGCGCAAAAACTCCGGCGTAAATTCTCAACGGGCTAAACTGTTGTTCTACATAGTCTACAAATAAAGCAACTGCCTTGGTGGCAATGCCTTTTCCCCAATGAGGTTCACCCACAAAATAACCAATCTCCACTGTTTTTCTATAAACATCGTCTTGCAAAACTGCCCCAATATTGCCCACCACCAAGCCATCAACTAAGATGGCAAAATTTTGTGGGGGTTTTTGTTGGCTAATATGACCTATCCATTCCAAAGCGTCCATAACGGTATAAGGATTGGGCAATCTATCTCTTACATTATTCCAAATATTCCTGTTATTGGCTATTACAGCAAGGGCTTGGGCGTCTTGTTTGCGCCAGGGTCTTAATTCCATTGGCTTATTCCTGTTCCTCTTTTACGTCTCTATTTAGGTATCCCGTATAATCGGGTTGTGCCGCCAAATATTCTTCGTGCATAAAAGGAGAAGTCATGATAAAATCTGCTGTTGCTCTATCACAAGCCATGGGAATATTCCAAGCTACGCAAAGTCTCAACAGGGCTTTTACATCACTATCATGTGGCTGCGCTTCCATGGGATCCCAGAAAAACAACATTACGTCAATTTCACCCTGAGCAATCATGGCCCCAATTTGTTGGTCACCACCCAGTGGTCCACTCAACAATTTTTTCACGGGTCTGTCCAGTGCTTCTTCCACTAATTTTCCTGTGGTACCAGTGGCAAACAATTCGTGTTTGGCCAACTCTACTTTGTTGAAGATGGCCCATTCAATCAGGTCTGCTTTTTTATGGTCGTGGGCTACCAGTGCAATTCTTTTGCGCTTACCCAGTTTTTTCAAATTTGCCATCTTGTTCTTTTATAGTTCCTTGATAAAGTTAATTAACCCTTTTGTGCTCTTTCATTAATTTTCTTCAATACTGCTGCATAGGCTAGAATTGGAAGTAAAAGGGGCCAACAAAGAGCCAGCATCCAATGGTTGGTAATCATCCAAATCACCCATACCACCCAACAAAGAAATATGCTGTATCCAAAAAACAAAACACCAAAAAGTACGGAATCATAAAATACCGTGCCCTTGGTTTTTTTGGCAACAAATGCTGCTATTAGTCTATAGATTGGTATGTGAATGAATGTTCCAAGACTAGCCGCAGATTGCAACCAAGCAGGAAAAGTTATTTGTATTTGTGGTGGTGTGATCAGGGGTTCAATGGCCTTAAAAAGTTCCTTGTTAAAATGGTTGTAGTTGAGTGCTTCTTCTTCAAACAACCGCAGTTCTTTTTCTTCAAATGGTTTGCCCGTTTGTACGGCAACTTTTTTTCCAAAATTTCTAAAACTATCATAGGCAATACCCATGGGTAAAACGCGTAATGGTATGCCTTCTTTCCAACTGCTAAAGGCAATGCGCGCAGCGCCTTTTTTAAAGGGTTGTAATTCGTTTTTATTTAAACAAATGCCTTCAATAAAAATTAACACAATCCCATTTTTGCGCAAAACCTTTCTACTGTTTTCAAAAGCAGTTTCATTCAAGCCAAGGTTTTCTTTTCCTTCGCTTAAGCGATATACTGGAAACATGTGTAAGCGTTTCAATAAGCCCGCGTGCCAGGGTTTATTAAAGGCATCGCCCCGGGCTAAAAAATGAATGGGTTCTTTAAAAATGGCCGCTACAATAATGGCGTCTAAAAAAGAATTGGGGTGGTTGGCACAAATCAATACCGGCCCTTTTATGGCAATTGCTGTTTTGGATGGAACCACTATTCCTGGACAAAATATCCTAAGCGCTAGTCTGATCAGTGGTTTAAGCAATAAGTAAATCAAAACAATTGGTTATGGTATTTTGATGGCCATAGAAAACGCAATACCTACACCCTGTCCGGCATTTCTACCATAAAGGGTATAAAATGCTTTCACAGTAGGCATTAGCGTGCGGCTGATTTTCTTACCATAAGTTACACCTGCGGAACCAAACATAAAATCTTTGTTTCCATTGAGGTTGGCAGTAAATGTTTTATCGGCGCTATAAGAATTTTCGTGGTTAAGCGTAAAGATCAAAAGATTAGATTTTGGTAATTCCATACCATAAATCAAATTCACGTTTAGTTTGTTGGGGCCGTCTTGTTGGTCAATATAGCGTGTGAACATTCCTTCTATAATGGCAAAGGTTTTCTTTTTCACGTTAAAGGAATAGTTAGATCCAATAAAAAATCCTTTTGATCCCAATCCCAAATAAGGTTCAGTGGTATTACTATACAATGGAATAATGGCTCCCACTTTTACGGTAAAGTATTTTTTTAAATCCTTTGATGGGGTGTGAAAGTTAAATCCAACATAGGTATCACCAACTCCTGCATGGGTAAATTTATCCAAGACGTTTTGAGATGTTACAGAAGCAAAGGGTACGTTGAAAACCAAGTCGGTTTTTCTGCCAATACCAACCACTCCGTATAAGCTCATCGTGTGTGAGGAGAATTTTCCGTTAAAGGGAGAGTTTTCAACCTGTCTATCTGCATTAAAAAATTTAGTAGACTGAGAATAGGTATAAGACGGGGTTAAAATCCACCTATGTTTACCCACTGGCCAGTCGGCTTTTACCTGTTGGGTGAACCCAAGCAAAATGATCATCAATAAGAAAGCCAATTGTTTATTCATGATGCCGATTTTATTTTTTTCCCTTTGCTAGTTTTTCATAGAACCAAATACTCTTAAACGTATTATGTCTATCAGGTACTTCGTGAGCCAGTTCTGGGAAAGTATAGATTTCACTCATTTTAATCACTTCAGGATTTAGCTTATTGTACATACCAATAGTGGTTACGGCTGGAGCTAGGGGATCCAATAAACCAATACCCAATAAAACGGAACACTTGATTTTAGGCGCAAAATTTTGGATCTCAAAATAACTGAGGTTATTCAATAAATCATCCTTGCTAATGGTGTTCTTGTTCTCGTCTAGATAACGATTAAAGTTTTTAATGATAAAGGACTCTTCTCTAATATTATCCTGCATTTCCATGTTCAAATGAAAATCACAATAAGTGGGGTTATCTGCCATGCAGGTTTGAATCTTTGATCCCAATAAACCGGCCACCATTAAAGACAGGGATCCGCCCTGACTACCTCCAAATACAGCTACGCGTTTTAAATCAAAACCCATGTCTTCATTTGCAAAAATAAAATCTACTGCCCTTATGCAATCCATATACATGGCCCTGTATATGTATTTCATAGGATCGTGCACATTGAAAACAATCATCTCTATATTCTCCGGATTCAATTCTTTAAAGGCTTCTTTGTCTGCGCCACGAGCGTTGAGCATAAAGCTGGCAAACTCATCAAAATAGAGCGGCTTCAACATTACGTGATAACCACTATAACCCACTAGCACAGGAAACTTACTACCCAATAGTGTGGTAGGAATACTTAACCAACCATAAATTCGAACATCGTCTAGTGAAGACATTTCTACCCTATAGACTTTGTGTTTGGCCGTACTTTTTTCAAAGTCTTCTTCAATTTTATAAGCAGGATTTACTGTTGCCAATTCATCCATGGCTGCTTTCCAGAAATCATCAAAGTCATCTGGTCTATGAAAAGGGCTGGTCATCTGGCCAATCTCATATCCAAAAGTATAGTGGGTAGTATCATCATATGTGCTAGTATTAATAGACACATCAATATTATAAATCCCTGGTTTTACCGGTGGCGATATATTAAAGCTGAGCCTCTTACTGCTTCTCTTGGCTAGCTTAATATCAAAGATTTTTTCAGAAACAACTTTACCATGAATAGCGTCTTTGATCTGATAACCAATGGTACCTGTCTGAGCCAGTTTATAGGTGTTTTGCAGGTTTACATCATAGTGTATATTGGACCTTCCCACAAAAATGCCATCTATATTACCAGGCTTCATGGTAATTTTGATTTCGCCTTCCATCTCACCATCCAATTCTGCATCAAACATTTCTTTGCTGTTTTTGCTGGCGGCTCTTTCGGCGGCTTTGTCTGGTTTTTCACCCGTTACAAAATCAAAGCTGAAATTAAACTCTCTTTTTACTTTGTTTAAAACAACCGTGAATTTAATGAGATAAGCACCGGGTGTTTCAAAAGGTATTTCAAAGTCATTGTTAATGGCTTTCTTAGAGGGTATATTAATATCAAAAGTTCTTTCTAAAAGGCTTTCACCATCAACGCTTTTTAATTCATAATAGAGGGTACCAACTTGATCAACCTTGGTGCCGTTTTTAATATCCAGCTTGTACTTGATTCTTTTCTTGTAATTGAAAATCCCTGATTTTTCAGTTGGGGAAATACCAATCTCTACTTGACCGGGAGCCGCAGCGGTATTGGCCATGCCATTTGTGGCTAACAATACTAAAAACAGAATAAAACTGAAAAACCTTTTCATGTTGTTTTTATTTCCTTTTCTCCAATAACCTGGATTTTCTAATGGCCAGATTAACCGGTTCCTCAATACCCTTGTATAGCACAATTGAAATTAGATTCAATACTATAAATACTATGCCAATATAGAGTAACGTGTCATTTACGTGTTCGGGGAACCAATCCATTCCATTATCATACATCCAGTTGAACATTTTATCAATGCCTACCCAAGTCCATTCCTTGGTAAAATTGGCAATGACACCAATATGCAAGAGGTAGAAGATATAAGAGCTTTTACCTAGTAATTGCATGGTGCCGGTTGAAAGAAACCTCCTGACAATGGTAGCTTCTTTTATGACCCCAAAGTAAAACAAGGCTATTCCAATGGGCAATACCACATTGTTTGTAAAAATACCAAAGGGGTGATACAAACCATATTCTCTACCGTCAAGGGGTAAAATAGCCATGATACCAATACTTCCTGCAATACCCAGAATACCTAAAATAGTGAATAGGGGTGTTTTTCTATCGGCTTCATTGGCTTTGAGGATGATTAGGGCAAGACCCATACCAATAAAGAATTCCACACACCTTCCTAAAAAGGTATAGAGGAACATGAAGGTAAAATTACCAAAAAAGCCATAAAAATTGAAATTGCTAAAGATGAGTACCAACACTGAGCCGGCTGCCAATAAAAGCAGGGGAATGATCACAATATTGCGCATATTCTTCTTCATTTTCACAAAGAAGAGGGGGGCCAAAAAGTAAAATGATTCCTCCACTGTCAGCGACCATCCCTGGCCAACACCCGTGAATTTGAGGTCATCAAAGAAACCCCTAACAAAGAAGATATTTAATAAAACCAGGAGAATGGGAGATCCAAAACCCGCCATCACACTGGGCTCTGCGCCAAAAGTAAAAGCTATTAAGAAAGTAAACAGGGTTAATAGGGCATACATGGGATAGATCCGGGCAATCCGGTTCTTGATATATTTTCTAAACCATTCGCTGTTTAATTCACAGGTATCATAATAACGCATACAGATCAGAAAGCCACTCAAGACAAAGAACATGGTTACCCCCATATGAAATTCATTGAGGGTACGTCTAATAGGATATATAAAATCTGCCTGATTAAAATGATGAAAAAAGACCAAAAATGCCGCGATGGCTCTTACGCCTGTTAGGGCAGGGATGTAGGAGTTTGCTTTCATTGACGGTTAGAAGGGTGGGTTAGAAGCCTCTTGATGAATTAATTCAGTTTATTGCTAATGACTTTAGAACGAAGAAATTGGCCAAATAGTATTTTTTGACGCTTCAAAACACCAAAAAGCCACCTATTGGTGGCCTCTTGATACTTACTAACCCGTCTAAAATTTGTGTTTATGCTTCTGCGGCAATCTTTACTTCGTTGATTTTTGCCCTGATTTTGGCTTCAATTTCATTGGCCAACTCAGGATTGTCCCTCAATAGTCCCTTCACAGAATCCCTACCCTGACCCAATTTATTGGCTTCATAACTAAACCAAGAACCGCTTTTATTCACTATTCCTAGTTCTACACCCATATCAATGATTTCTCCCAGTTTACTCACACCTTCACCAAAAATGATGTCAAATTCAGCGGCACGGAATGGGGGAGCCACTTTGTTTTTAACCACTTTTACTTTCACGTGGTTACCAATTGCAGCGTCGCCATCTTTGATCTGGGTCATTCTTCTAATATCCAAACGAACCGATGCATAGAATTTCAAGGCATTACCACCAGTGGTAGTTTCAGGATTCCCAAACATTACCCCAATTTTCTCGCGTAACTGGTTGATAAATATGCAGATAGTGTTGGTTTTATTAATTGTAGCAGTGAGTTTTCTTAAGGCCTGACTCATCAAACGAGCGTGTAAACCCATTTTTGAATCACCCATTTCACCTTCTAATTCGCTTTTTGGAACTAGGGCGGCAACTGAGTCAATAACCACTACATCCAAAGCGCCAGACAAGATTAGACGATCAGCAATTTCCAAAGCTTGCTCACCATAGTCTGGTTGAGAAATCAGCAGGTTATCTACATCTACACCTAGGTTTTTAGCATATGAACTATCAAATGCGTGTTCCGCATCTATAATAGCGCACATACCACCTTTTTTCTGGGCTTCTGCAATTACGTGAATAGCCAATGTGGTTTTACCAGAAGATTCTGGTCCGTAGATTTCAATGATTCTACCTTTTGGTAAACCACCTACGCCTAGAGCAGCATCTAAACCAATAGAACCGGTGGAAATAACTTCCATAGGATCCTGGCTTTTTTCATTCATCATCATGACAGAACCTTTGCCATAATCCTTATCAATCTTATCGATTGTCAATTTCAGTGCTTTCAGTTTTTCTGCGTTGCTCATAACGGGTGTTTTATCTATTGGTTTGTAAAAATAGTGGTTTCCTTTATATAAACTAATTTTTTTAGTATTTATTTTACTAACCCTATTAGTTTTTTTATTCAGGGACCAAACTAGGCTAATCCCGGGAAGGTCATTCTAAAATAAACACCCTTTTTATACCCCGCTAAAACCATTTCAGTGGATTAACCCAATAATCCAGCGGCCCTACTAATGGCCAACATACGATCCATGGGTTTTTTAGCAGCCAGTCTTAAGCTTTCATCCATGGTAATTTCTGGAGCCTCGTATTTCATGCATAAATACAGTTTCTCTAAGGTATTTAGCTTCATATGAGGACAATCATTACAAGCACAGTTATTTGTTGGTGGTGCGGGTATAAATGTCTTTAAAGGATTATCTTGTTGCATCTGGTGTAAGATGCCTGTTTCAGTTGCTACAATATATTCGCTAGCAGCATCAGACTTGGTATATTTTAACAACTGTGTGGTACTCCCAATATAATCCGCAATTCTTAAAATGGCGTCTTCACATTCTGGATGTGCAATCAATTTAGCTTTTGGATGTCTGATTTTTAATTTGGTGATTTTTTCCAAACTAAAAATTTCATGCACCATACAAGCACCATTCCAAAGCAGCATATCTCTACCAGAAATTTTATTTAAATAAGCCCCAAGATTTTTATCTGGTGCAAATAAAATGGGTTGTTCTTTAGGAATACTTTCTATGATTTTTTCTGCGTTTCCAGAAGTACAAATAATATCGCTTAAGGCTTTAATCTCTGCTGTACAATTGATATAAGAAACTACCAAATGATCCGGATGTTTTGCTTTAAAATCCCTGAAAAGCGCTGCTGGTGCGCTATCTGCAAGGGAACAACCTGCATTTAGATCTGGTAATAATACTTTTTTACTGGGGTTGAGAATTTTTGCTGTCTCCGCCATAAAGTGCACACCGGCAAATACAATCAGGTCAGCATTGGTCTGTTCTGCTTGTTGGGCAAGACCCAAACTATCCCCAATATAATCTGCCACGTCCTGGATATCTGGTTCTTGGTAGTAGTGTGCAAGGATGATGGCATTTTTTTCTTTCTTTAGTTGCTCAATCTCGGCAAATAAATCCAGACTTGGATCAATCTCTATGTCTGTAAAACCTTTTTCCAATATTTTCATTTTTTATGTTGATAATTACGGTAATAGTATTTAATAATACTTATTTATAAAACTAAACTACTACTATTAGGGCTGTGGATTTCGGGATAAGTTTGTTATCCCCAAAGCACAAAGTTAATTATCTCTTGTTTATACACGTTAGTTCACAGATTATTCACCATGTTAATCTTTCTACCAGACTGTATTTATAGTAGTATTTCCACATTGGTGGATTAACTAATTCACAACATTCTTTTTTCACTATCCACTTTTCCCGCACTGTTAATTAAGAGCGCATAGAATGCTTCCAATTTTTTGACTTTGCCTATTTTGGGTAAAAAGACCAAACTTATTCCACCAGTATCCACTTTTCAAAATGGAAAAATGGCTGTTTTCCACCGGATTTGTCATTTATCCACGGGCCTATGTGAATAGGTTATACCAAGATTATTGGGTTTTATCTCTTATGGAGGGTTCTTTTTATAGGTCAATCATGGTTGGTTTCTGAAAATCTTACCCATTGGCGGTTTTGGATGGTTTTCCACAACTTATCCTAATGTTTTTTCCCCTATTTTTGCCATCCTTAAAATCTAACAATAGTCTATTATGTCTGTCATTCAAAGTATTCGTGACAAAGGAGCTTGGGTTATTTTTGGTATCATCGCCCTAGCCTTGATTGCATTCATCCTACAGGATGGTGTTGGACGTGGCAATTCTGCCAATAACAATACCGATATGGGAAAAGTGAATGGTGTTAAAATTGAACGCCTTGCTTTTGAAGAAAAGCTCTCTATGCAAGAACGTATGTATGGAGCCCAAGGTGCTCAAAGAGAACAATTGATTGGTTCTGTTTGGAATCAAGAAGTTGAAAGAATTGTTTTGCAACAAGAATACGAGAAGCTTGGTCTTCAAGTTACTTCTAAGGAATTAACTGACATTCTTTTTGGTGATAATTCACCTTTAAGAAATGAATTCACTGATCCAGCAACAGGAGTATTTAAAGTAGCAGAAGCTAAACAAGCATTTGCACAGATTAAGAAAAGCAAAAATGCTGAGCAGGTGAACATGATTAACTCAGCTTATATTGAGCCAACCATTGAACAAGCTTTGCGTTCTAAATACCAAGCTTTATTACAACAGTCTGCTTATGTACCTAAATGGATGGTAGAAAAGCAAATGGCAGATAATAATGCTATTTCTAGTATTTCTTATGCTTTTGCACCTTATGCAAGTATTGCTGATAGTACGGTAAAAGTATCTGATGATGAAATCTCTGCTTATGTAAGCAAACACGCTTCTGAATTTAAGAAAGAAGAAGAAACCAGGGGTATTGCTTATGTAAGTTTTAATGCTGCTCCATCTTCTGTTGATTCTACTACTGTATTAAATCAATTATTGTCTTATAGAACAGAATTTGCAACAACTGCAGATACCAAAGGATTCTTAAACAAGGTTGGATCTGATCTACCTTTTTATGATAGCTATTTTGGAAAGAGCAAATTGCAAATGGCTATGAAAGATAGCTTGACAAGTTTAGCAGTAGGTAATATTTTCGGACCTTATTTGGATGGCGGTTCTTATGTAATGGCTAAAATGGTAGGTACAAAAAACTGGCCAGATAGCGTTACTGTTAGACATATCTTAATTGGTACTGCCAATCCTCAAACAGGACAGCAGATTAAACCAGACAGTGTAGGTCAAAAACAAGCAGATAGTATTGCTGCTGCTATTAAAGGCGGGGCCGATTTTAACGCACTATGCATGAAGTATTCAGACGATGCTGGTAGCAAAGAAAAAGGTGGTGTATATCCTTATTTTGAGCAAGGTAAAATGGTGATGGCTTTTAATGACTATGCTTTTAATAATCCTGTAGGATCTAAATCTATTGTAAAAACAGAATTTGGTTACCACTACATTGAGATCTTAGGTCAGAAAAACTTTGGACCAGCTTATAAGATTGGCTACTTGGCCAAACCAATTGTTCCAAGTAATGAAACTGTAAGCGCTGCTGAAACAGCTGCTGCACAATTTGCTACTACTAGCAAGAACAAAAAAGCATTTGATGATAACGCTTTGAAATCTAATTTACAATTGATGACTGCTGCTGAGATTAAAGCAAACGATAATCAAATTGTAGGAATTGGATCAAGCCGTTCATTGGTACGTTGGGCTTATGACAATTCTGTAGGAACTGTTTCTGAGCCAACCGAAGTTGGTGACAGATATGTTGTTGCTATTCTTACTTCTGTAAATAAAGCCGGTACCATGTCTGCTGCTGAAGCAAGACCATTGGTAGAAGCCATTGTTCGTAGCACCAAAAAAGCTAAGATCATTATTGATACCAAATTCAAAGGAACCACATTGGAAGCTTTGGCTGGATCAGTAGGAACTGCAGTTCAAAGAGCTGATAGTATTAGCTTTAGCACACCATTTATTCCAAACCTGGGTAGCGAACCAAAAGTGATTGGTGCTGCTTTTAACAAAGCATTACAAGGCAAAATCAGCGAACCAATTGCTGGTACAAGTGGTGTATTTGCTATCCGTGTTGAGAACAATAGCGCTAAACCAGCAACTGCAGACGCGGTGGCTCTGAAGGAAAACCTGATTCAAGCAGCTCGTATGGCCGCTTATCGCGGAGCCGATGCCCTGCGTAAATCAGCTACTATTGTAGACAATAGGTCTAAGTTCTATTAATCTATTCTAAGATAATTGCAAAGCCCGGGCCTTGGTCCGGGCTTTTGTTTTACTAATAACGAAAGCATTGTTTGAAGCGATTGCCTAATTTTGCCCAATCAATCATCCCATGGCAGCAGAAATATTTGTCAACAAGGTTCAGGAAAGCGGTTTAATTACCCTTGACTTAGAGCAATTCTATCCAAAAGCACCTATTAAGGTTTTTGACCTAAAAGGATATCTGTTTATGGAATTGATTTTAAAAGAAAAGGATTTTAGGGCGGCTTTATTAACAACCGATTGGACGGTGTACCAAGGAGCTGCTGTAGCCATTACTTGTACAGCGGATGCCATTGTTCCTATGTGGGCTTATATGCTAATTGCCAGTTATTTGCAACCTGTTGCTGCCGAGATTGTGTTTGGTACAGAAAAGGAATTGGTCAATAGTTTAATGTTAAAAAGCTTAGAACAATTTGACGCAGCAGAATACACAGACAAAAGGGTAGTGGTTAAAGGCTGTGGCGATACGCCCATTCCAGAAACGGCTTATGTAAGTATCACCAACAAATTAAGACCCTTTGTAAAGAGCATCATGTACGGTGAACCATGTAGCACGGTGCCCATTTTCAAAAAGCCCAATCCTGCAAAAGCGGAATAAGTATTTGCAATTATTTAATCTTGCAAAAATCGATTAAGGGATATTGATTTGCTTTTTCCCACACAGGTTGGAAAACGCATGTATACTTATGGTTTTTCTCTAGAAGTAACTTCTTCAAATCTTTGGTCATAGTCTTCTCTAATGGTTCCAAACACACGGTCCCAAACAAGCAAGTATAAACCATAGTTTCCCTTAAAATATTGGTGGTGTTGGTTATGACTGGTAGAGGTATTGATCCACTTACCAATACTAGATGTTGCAAAAGACCTGGGGTATAATTCATAACCCAAGTGACCATAAATATTATAGACAATAGAGAATAAAAAGAACAAAGCCAAGTGGGTAATATGAATGGGCAATGTAAAATAGAAAATGAAAACAATCCCTTGTTCAACCACGGCTTCTAAGGGATGAAAAGCATAAGCTGCCCAGGGCGATGGATTGGTTGATTGATGGTGCACCAAGTGAAACCATTTAAACAAAGCAGGGTGGTGCATGGCACGATGCGTAAAATAAAAATAAGTATCGTGCATAAAAAACAAAACAGGGAAGACGGCAAAATAATAGAACCAACCCCTTTCTGAAATTTCCATATACCTTGTAGTATATGGTGCAACAGCAGGGCTGTGTAGGATATAAATAAACAAACCAAAAATTAAAATAGTAGTACTGCTGTATAGGATCTCTCTAATAAAGTCTTTTGCTTTTGCGTCTCTTGGTTGTAGCTTTTTATAAGTCCAAGCTTTTTTGAGTAAGACATAGAACACAAAGAATACCAAACCCGCAATCAGGTAATACCTACTGCCAATCTTGGTAACAATATTAAAATAGAAGTCCCAATTAATCTGCATGCTATTTGTTTTTGTCCATGAATTCTACCAAACCTTTTCTTGCTCCTTTTTGAATCTTGCCCTGCATAAAATTACTCCAACCAAATAAGAAACCAGACAAACCCAATGCCATCCTAGTCCATTTATAAAAATCAAAAGCATCGGTATGTTCAATGATCAATCCGTCTTTTAAACGCATATGCGCTTTGATCTTGTTATTAACCTTTCTACCTGTTTTGCTAAAGAGGTATTTAGCGTTCCAATCACAGGTAGCATACTCTTCATCTAACAACTGAATATTACCATAGGTTAATGAAAAGTCCTTGGCCCTTTTGCAAAGCATTTCCCACATGGCCCTAGCGTGTTCTGCGTCTATTAATCCAAAGGCTGGATCATTAAAGACGGCATCGTCTGCATAACAGGATTGCATGGTAGCATAGTCCTTGTTCTGAAAGGCGTTATAGAATTTATGTATGGTTGCTTCGTTTTGATTCATTTAAACAGTTTTAATTATTTTATTCTACATCCTCTCCACTTCTTCTTTTTTCTAATGCGCCAATAACCAGTTTTCGCCAACGCCCATTTCTGCTTCAACAGGAACACCATTAGGAAGCGGTAATGCAGCGCGCATATTGTCAAGGATAATGGGTTTGAGTTTATCCATTTCTTCCGGCAAAGCATCAAAGATCAATTCATCGTGCACCTGTAAAATCATCTTAGATTTCAGACCCGCGTCTTTGATGGCTTTGTGAATTCGAATCATGGCCAGCTTAATCATGTCCGCAGCGGTACCTTGAATAGGAGAGTTAACGGCATTTCTTTCAGCAAAACCACGCACCGTAAAGTTGGCCGATCCAATATCTTTTAACCAACGCTTTCTACCCATAAGTGTTTCTACATAACCGTTCTCTTGGGCAAAATGAATAGTGTTATCCATATAGGCGGTGATACCAGAGAACTCTTTTTTATAGTTGTCAATAATCTCTTTGGCTTCTGCTCTAGGAATGCCCAAGTTTTCCGCCAAACCAAATGCACCCTGACCATAGATAATACCAAAGTTTACACTCTTGGCTTTATAACGCTGTTCCTTGGTTACATCGGCTTCTTCAATTCCATATACTTTGGCAGCTGTTGCAGTGTGAATGTCTTTGCCCTGTTTGAATGCTTCACACATATTGGGATCACCACTCATGGCGGCTACAATTCTCAATTCAATCTGTGAATAATCTGCGCTGACTAAAACATGGTTACTATCTCTTGGAATAAATGCTTTTCTAATTTCTTTACCCCTATCGCTACGCACTGGAATGTTTTGCAGGTTGGGATTATTGCTACTCAATCTTCCTGTAACAGCCACCGCTTGCGCATAAGAAGTATGCACCCTACCCGTTTTGCTATTGATGATTTCTGGTAAAGCATCTACATAAGTACTCTTGAGTTTGGTGAGTTCTCTAAAGCCCAAGATGTCTGCCACAATAGGATTGTTGTTAGAGAGTTTTTGCAATACGTCTTCGCCCGTTGCATATTGACCCGTCTTGGTTTTCTTGGCTTTTGGATCAATCTTTAATTTATCAAACAAAACTTCTCCCAATTGCTTGGGCGATGCTAAATTAAATCTAACACCCGCTTGTGCATAAACAGATTCTTCAAAAACCTTTGCGTCTTTTTCTAATTCTTTACTATAAGCTTGTAGAAAATCAACATCTATTTTTACGCCTTCAAATTCCATATCGGTTAGTACACGCACCAATGGATTTTCTACTTCTTCAAAAACGCGTTGTACTTTTTTATCCTCCAGCATTGGAACAAAGACCTGTTTTAATTGCAGGGTAATGTCTGCATCTTCTGCTGCGTATTCTTTTACTTTCTCTGGATCCACGTCACGCATATTTCCTTGGTTCTTTCCCTTCTTACCAATGAGCTCATCAATATGAACGGGTTCATATCCCAAGAATTGCGCACTCAGCAAATCCATGCTACGCCTGCCTTCTGGCTCAATCAAGTAATGCGCCAACATGGTATCAAATAGTTTACCCTTTGGTTCAACACCATACCATTTTAATAAGAGTAAATCATATTTTAAGTTCTGTCCTACCCAGGTAACATCGGTTCTATTAAAGAGCGGATGAAACTTCTGAAACATTTCTAATACCTCATCTCTATTACTAGAACAAGGAACATAATATCCTTCACCCGCTTTAATGCTAAAACTCATGCCCACTATTTCTGCTTCATTGGCATCAATATTGGTAGTCTCAGTATCAAAGCAGATTTCGCGCTCTGGCATTAATCTTCTGATCAAAGCTTCAATGGCGTCTTTGCCTTGAATCAATTGATAATCGTGCGGCGTGTTGTTGATGTTTTTATCGGCCTGCATTCCCGTATTGCCCCCATCTTCTTGTAAGGCTTCACTAAACTCACTTGGCTTTTCTTTTTTCTCTGGAGCTGCAACAGGGTTGCCAAACAAATCCATCTGACCCGCTTGTGGTACGGATTGAAATGCATTAAAATTATCGCCTAAGATTCTTTTACCTAAGGTTTTGAATTCTAATTCTGTAAATACTTGAACCAATTCTTCATTGTTCCATTCCTTTAATCTAAAATTCTCTTCATGAAATTCTACAGGTACATTAGTAATAATCGTGGCCAGTTTTTTACTCAAAATTGCCATCTCTCTACCATTACGTACTTTCTCACCCAATGCCCCCTTGAGACTATCGGCGTTAGCCAAAACGTTTTCAAGGGTATCATATTCCTTTAATAATTTGGCGGCAGTTTTTTCACCTACACCTGGAATACCAGGTATATTATCAACGGCATCTCCCATCATACCCAACATATCTATTACCTGTTCTACTCTTTGAATATCCCAACGGGCGCAGATCTTTGCAGCTGTTAGAATCTCATGGGGATTACCCATAAATGGTGGCTTATAAATAAAGACATTGGGATGAATCAATAATTGACCATAGTCCTTATCTGGGGTAACCATATACACTTCATAACCCGCATCGGCTGCCTGCCAAGCAAGGGTTCCAATTACGTCATCGGCTTCAAAACCATCCATTTCTACTACAGGTATATTAAAGCCACGTATGATGCGCTTGATATCTGGAATAGACAATAACAGGTCTTCTGGTGTTTCCTGACGATTGGCTTTATAGTCTGCAAAATCGGTATGACGTTCAGTAGGTGCCTTGGTATCAAAACAAACAGCCAAGTGGGTTGGCTTCTCTTTGTTAATCAAATCAAAGAGGGTGCTGGTAAATCCAAACTGTGCATTGGTATTATGACCCTTTGAGGTTATTCTGGGGTTTCTAATCAAAGCATAGTAGGCACGAAAGATTAACGCAAATGCGTCTAGCAGAAAGAGTTTTTTAGACATTTGGCTAAGTTAGAGAAATTAGTGTCCAAAATAAAAAACCCCACAAAATGTGGGGCTTTTCAAAAATTGGTCCATGTGGGTTTGGACCGTTTTTATTCCTTGCTGAACTATTTGATACCGTATTTACTCTTATAACGATCGTATAGCTGGGTTTGTTTATTTTCCAGGCTAACTTTTCTTCCTTGAATAAAGGCCATCAGAATGGTACTGCTCTTCATGTCTAGGATATCTCCTTCACTTACAATGATATTGGCGTCTTTACCCACTTCCAATGAACCGGTTCTGTCATCAACACCCAGAATTTTTGCAGCATTTAAAGTAATGGCAGACAAAGCTTGTTCCTTGGTTAAACCATAGGTAACTGCTGTACCAGCATTATAAGATAGATTTCTATAACGGGTGTTGGCAGAATTGTCATTCAATGCAAACAAGACACCGGCTTTTTGTAAAGCAGCAGGTGTTTTATAAGGTTGGTCAATATCATCATCTTCTGTTGCAGGAAGCGCGTGTGATTCACCTAAAATCACCGCTATGTTATTGGCTTTCAACAGATCTGCAATATGATAGCTTTCACTACCGCCTACTATAACCACTTCAAAACCAAACTCTTTTACAAAGTCAACCGCAATCAACATTTGTTTTACCTGGTCACCGTGTACAAAGAGTTTTTGTTTTTTGTCAAACAAACCTTTAACCGCTTCCAGTTTCAAATTGGTATTGGTGTGGCTGCTTTCTTGTAAATAAGCTTTTGCCTCACGGAAGAAATTTTTAATTTGTTCTACCCTATCCAAAGCTTGTTTAGCTGGATCAACTGGTGCACCACCAAATCCAGGAAAACCTCCCGGAAATCCACCACCTCTTCTACCAAAACGTTGAATAAAGCTTGGCATGGTTAAGTGAATACCAGCGTCCATTTTATAGGCCGCGTCTTCCCAGTTCCAAGCGTCAAGTTGTACCACAGAAGAAGAACCAGAAATAATACCACCTTCAGGCGCTACACTTGATAATAAAATTCCATTTCCCTTTAATACATTGATAACCCTAGAGTCTGCATTGTATGCGGTAATGGATCTTACATTGGTATTAAAATCTCCAATTTCAGAAACGTCATTACTTGCTCTAACACCAGCTCCAATTTCTGTTAAACCCAAATCAGAGTTAGGTAAGATTAAACCGGGATATACGTGTTTGCCCTTAGCATCAAAGACTTTAACGTCATCTGCAGGTACAGCAATTCCTGTTCCTACTTTTACAATTTTGCCATTGTTTACTTCAACCGTGGCGTTTTCCAATACGGTTCCGTTTCCTACGTGTACCGTTCCATTGGTAATATATAGTTTACCCTTGTATTCTTTTGCGGGGTAAACCGATTCCTGCGCTTGAGCACTTGCACAAAGCAGGACTAAGCTTGATATGGTATAGAATAATCTTTTCATGTTGGTAGTTTTATTTGTCCTTAGATTCACCTTCGTGCATTTCAACAGTGTACAAACCGTCTTCGTGTTCGTGATCGCCACAGCTTAACAGAATCTGCCAGCTTGGTTCTGCTGGTCTAACAGCACCTGGTCCACCAGTCCTTTTTTCACCAATCATTTTCTGAGTCAAACGGAATCTTTCTGCTTGAATTTTCTTGCGTTGTTCTAAGTCTTTTTCACGATCCCAATAAACAATACCATCAACAATGGTTTTTTCAGACTTAGCATAGATGCTCAAAGGATTATCACTCCATACAACAATGTCTGCGTCTTTACCCACTTTAATGCTACCTACTTTATCTGCAACGTGCAAAGCTTTAGCAGGATTCAAAGTCACCATCTTCAATGCTTCTTCTTCTGAAACACCACCATAGCGTACAATCTTACCAGCTTCCTGATTCAATCTACGCGCCATTTCTGCGTCATCAGAATTGATACAAACATTCAAACCAACTTTCTGCATAATAGCAGCGTTGTATGCAATGGCATCGGTAACTTCTACTTTATAATAATACCAATCAGAGAAGGTAGAAGCACTTGCACCATGCACTTTCATTTTGTCGGCTACTTTGTATCCTTCTAGAATATGTGTGAATGTGTTAAATGTAAATCCGTATTTATCACCTACGCGTAATGCAGCAGTGATTTCACTTTGTACATAAGAGTGACATGTAATAAAGCGTTTCTTGTTTAGGATTTCTACCAAGGCATCCAACTCTAAATCCCTTCTTGTTTTAGGATCAAGCTTAATGGCTTTTTCATAATCTTTAGCACGAGCAAAAGCATCATTCAACACTTCTGCAACACCCATCCTGGTATCAGGAAAACGGTTATTACCTTGGGTTGCAGTACTGCGTTTTACGTTTTCGCCCAAGGCAAATTTGATAAAACCATCAGAGCCTTTGAATTTCAAATCTTCATCGTTAGCACCCCAACGTAATTTGATCAATTGTGTTTGACCACCAATGGTATTGGCAGATCCGTGTAGAATATGAGAAGAAGTAACACCACCACTTAATTGCCTATAGATATTAATGTCTTCAGGATTTAAGTTATCGGCAATACGCACTTCAGAAGTTACAGACTGACCACCTTCATTAATAGAAGCAGCTGCAATATGTGAGTGTTCATCAATGATACCTGCGGTAACGTGTTTACCAGTACCATCAATTATTGTAGCGCCATCGGCAGAAATACTCTTACCAACTTTTGCAATCTTACCATCTTTTAATAAGACGTCAGTGTTTTCTAATTTGCCTTCTTTTTCGTTGGTCCAAACAGTAGCATTTTTAATTAAGATGCTTTCTTGTTTTGGTGCTTCTTCCCAACCATATCCATCAAAAGGAAAACTTACTTTGGCCAAACGTTGGTTACCCATTCTTCTTCTTTGAGTAGAATCAGTATTAGCAGCTAAATAAACACTGTCTAATTTTGCAGACCATGTTAATTTATTACCAGCAGTATCTTCACCAGTTCCACTCCAATAAGTTCCATTAGATACACCACTCAATCTGTATTGCGTTGCAGCAGCGCCGCCACCAAATCCACCTCTACCACCGCCAAATCCGCCAGCACTTGGTGCTCCACCACCAGCAGGTGCTTGAGGTCTTCTAGCAGCAACAGGAGAGAAACTCAATTTTACCATTTTGCCATCATGCGTAAATCTACCGGTTAAAGTATCTTTTCCAATCACGTTTGCCGTACTTGCATTTTTTACGTCTAATGCATATTTTACAGATCCAGCTACGGTATTAATGGTTAGGGTATAATTGCCTTTTACATCGCTCCAAGCATCTTCTTTCACAGCATATTTTTTACCACTCACCCAGTTGTGTAAAATATTGGTAGTAGCTGCAAATACGGGTCCAGAAGTAATAATGAAATTGGCTTGTTTACCAGTTTCCAAACTACCTACTTTGTCATAGACACCTAATAAAGTTGCAGGTGTTTTTGTCAAAGCTTCTAAGGCTTTTGTTTCTGTTAATCCCATTTCAATGGCTTTGCGCAAATTGGTCAAAAAGGATTTTTGATCACGCAAATCTGAAACTGTTAAGCAGAAAGGAATATTGGCTTTTTCTAAAGCAGCAGGATTGCTAGGAGCTAATTCCCAATGCTTCATATCGCCCAAAGAAACTGCACGCGCATCATTTGGATCTTCTACGTCCATGGCTTGAGGAAAATTCAAACCAATTACATAAGTAGCTTTTGTTGCAGCAATTTCTTTTACGCGTTGGTATTCATTACCACCACCTTTGATAATATATTGTACACCAAATTCATCACCTATTCTATCAGCGCGAACATCGTTCCATTTGTCTTCAGCTTCAAAAAACTGAGGCAATGTTTGATTGTCATTCCAAGCTTGTAAACTTAGGTTCACGCCTTCTTTAGCTGGTTTGTTTTTGTACCACTGTGCGTCCATATAGGTTTGGCGCAGAAGCGCTATAGAACCCATGATGCTACCAGGATATGTTTGAGTAGAAGTACCCTTGCTCAAAGAATAGTGGGCCGATGCCTTTTCTTTTAGGATCACCATATTTTCTTTTTCATTGGCCAAAGAAACTACGGTACCAGTACCACGGGCAATCCCGTCTTTTACGTGTGTTAACACAGTACCAAAACCAAGATCTCTTAAACCCTTGGCCTTGCTATCGTCAACAACAAATTGTCTTACCGCGTCTACTTCTGGGTGAACCGCTTGGTTCCAACCATAAGCACCCTTAGTGTTGCTAGTTAACTGGGCAGGACCACCAAAGTTAAAACCACCTTGTGCTCTTTGTGCTGCAGTTATGCCATAATCACTATAGACATCAATAAAGGAAGGATAGATATACTTGTTTTTACAATCAACCACGGTGGCGTCTTTTGGAATAGCCACACCAGCACCGAGTGCTAGAATTTTACCATCTCTAATCACCAATGTTGCATTGGCAATAGTAGTTTGGGCGTCTTTTACAATGGTTGCATTGGTAAATGCATAACAGCCGTCCCGTTTGTCGGCAACGCCGTTAACCGGAAAGCTTTCCTGAGCCTGTAGCAATGACGCAAACAGTAACCCAGAAAACAATAGTTTTAGTTTTCTCATGTGTTTTTGTTTTGGAAGTTCTTAAATGTAGTAATTAATGTGTTAGTAGGCTAAACAGGGTTTTTAAATAATGATGAATGGTTGAATGGCGGTTAAACACCTCTATTTGGTAGCAGCAGCATTTGTTTTTTTAATAAAATCGATGACTCCAGACATATATATTTTTTGATCATCCCACATGGACAAATGTGATCCATTGGGACAATAGAGATAAGAACCGTTTTTGACTTGTTTACTCATCCACTCCATGTGTTCTGGATCCATGGTATCATACTTGGCTCCCACCATGAGGGTAGGCACAGTAATTTTTGGTAGGTCTTTTTTAATATCCCAATTGATCAATCTTCCACCCACTTTAAATTCACTGGGGCCCTGCATCATCACATAAATAGTTTCGTTGAGGTGCTTAAATGCACGGGCAACCGGATCTGGTAATTCAGGTAGACGACACAAGTGCTTGTTGTAATATTCATCATTTACTAGTTGAACATAAACAGGGTCCTTGAACTGGCCCTTTTTTTCATAACCCACCAAACTATCTACCAAGCTAGGACGCATCTGTTTTCTTAAGACCAGGTTATATGCTGCATAGTCAGGAATACTGGCCATCATGTTACAAACCAATAATCCTTTTAAGTTCTGTTGGTATTTGAGTGCGTATTCCATGGCTAGGATGCCGCCCCATGAATTGCCCAAGAGATAGAAATTGTCCTTGTCTAGTTTTAGGGCCTTTCTTACTTGTTCTACTTCTTCCACAAAACGCTCGGTTACCCATAAACTGCTATCAGTTGGTTGGTCACTATAATAAGAACCCAGTTGGTCATACTCAATCATTTCAAAACCTTCTTTGGGAAAGAAGCTTTCAAAACATTCCATGTATTCATGTGTCATGGCTGGTCCACCGTGTAAGAGTAAGATCTTGGTTGTTGGATTATTGCCAATGCGTTTGGTCCAAACTTTAAATGTTCCAATAGGTGTTTCAATAGGAATCATTTTAATACCCGCGTATTGAACACCTGTGTCCACGGGATCAAAATACCCTTTACTAGCCGATGACGGATTTTCCTTGCAGGAACTCATGATCCAAGAAACACTGATTACAAAGCACAGTGTTGGGAACAAAAAACCAGCCCTAAGACTTCTTTGGTTTTTCGGCTTCTTTTTTGTCCGATTTTCTGAAACGTTTAAATGGATCATATTTGATTTTGATTTTTCCAGTTTCATCGGTCTTAGCTCTGAGAAAAACACTCATGCCTCCACTTTTACCTGCTCCTGTATTTTCCGGTTTATAATCTTTATCCCTGTTTTTTAAATTACTCAGAGGAACCTGAATACTAATATCTGTTTCTTTTTTAGAGTGTGTACCTTCTACGTATAAGGATAAAACAGAAGAATTAATTTCCATTCTGTTAATTGTGATCAAACCTTTTTGAAAATTGATATCGTCTTTAATTTCTGCAAAACGAACATCTGACAAATCCCTGTTTTTAAAGAGAAAGGTTTTTATATTTTGCAATGGTTCAAAATTGATCAATGCCCCATTTTTAATGGAGAAAGAGGCTTTACCGTTAAGACTGTTCATATCAAACTCACCGGTATGTTTCATGTTTAAGGTAACATTACTTTTTAAACTTAAAAGGCCTTTGATATTCTTGTAGGTGGGAGAAGACATTCCAAAATTGTCAAATTCACGCCACACTCTATCGGCCTCTACATTGTACATTTCAATATCAGAATTCAACGTAAAAATATTTGGCCTAGTTTCTCTTACTGATGCGCTTACGCTTATATTTCCTTTACCATGTACCAAAGAAGTTTTCTTTAATCTCCAAGAAACATCGTCCACTTCCATTTCTGCTTTTAAGTTATTAGCTTCAAATTCTTTGTACTTGATTTTGCCAGCTGCTACTTTTATATTCATGCGCCCATTAGACAATAGATGTTCTAATCTTTGAATAGTAGTTCCTAATCCACCTTTATGCTTTCTGGTGTTTTTCTTTTTCACCGGAAATTTTCTAGAGACTACACTGCTTAATTGATTGATATTGATAATGGGTGCTGATACTTTTAAATCAAATTCTATTCCATTGGGATTATCACCAACTAGTGCTACTACATTTTTGGCTCTGGCCGATACGGTTATGGGATGTCCTGCAACACTACAAGTAAGTGTATCTAAATAAATATCAGTATTATCTATTTTTAAGACCGTAGCACAATTGGTTAATGCTGCATTAGAACCACTTAAGGTGATGGTGCCATTTTTTAAACTGATCAATCCTTTGATACTTGCATTTTTTTGAGTAATTTTTTCAATGGGGCCTTCATACATAAAATCTAAAACGCCTTCTCCATTAGATAAGGTAAATGCATCTGTTTGTAAGAATTCATCCAAACCGTATAAAGAGAATTTTGATTGTAAGTCTGCACTAATATGCGGTGTTGTTAAATTGATAATTAAGATATCATCAGAATGTACGGGCAACCCTAAATATTTTGCGTCAAGATTTTGAACAACAACGGTTGAGTTTTCATCTGTTCTTTCTTGGCCTGCTACAACTTCGTTTAAATAGTAACCATTAAAACTGGCTGAGTCAAAAGACATGACTGGTGTTTTGAGTGCAGCATTTTTTGTTTCAAATGCAGCTTTAATATAAGGATCACCACCACCTACTAATGAACCACGTATTATAGTATGTACATCTAATGGTGCACCCACATCTGCTAGACCAACGCTTTTGGCTATTTTTTTAGTGAGTAATTTTTTTGCAAAATCTAGTTTGATTTGTTTGGTGGTAATGTCTAAGTCAAAACTTTGTTGGGTACCAAAATGAAATCCACCCTTAAATACAAATGGTTGTTTAGAAATATTGATAGTCATGCTATCAAATAATAAAGCTGGAGTTTTGGTATTGAATTTTAAATCCCAATTACCCTCAAATAATTGGTTTTCTACAAAACTTCCTTTGGTGGTTTTAAAACTAAAAGACTTTACTAAAATATTGGATTTGGTTTGTAGATATAAGATACTATCTACTTGTTTGTTTTTAACTAAGAACTCATTGATCTGAAAATCAAATAATTTAAGTTCTTTCTGATCATTGATGGTTACGTTAAAATCTCTTATTACAATATTGTCCAGTATATTGTTAAACTGGTTATTTGGTTTTGTTTCTTTCTTCTTCCCATTCCCTTTTAAAAGATATTCATTGCAATAGCCAGTGCTGTCTTTATAAATATAGAAACCACCTTTTTCAATTCTTAGTCTATTCAGTGAGACATTTAGGATTAATAATTTTAACGGATTTACTCTTAAGTAAATGGCTTCTGCCTGAACCAATGCATGTTGGTGTTTGGCGTATAAAGAATCTGTAATTTTTAATTCCTGAAGTGAAATAGTGAGGTAGGGAAAATTCTTAAACATGGAAACACCCACGTCTTTGATTTCAATTTTTCCACCTATTTTTTCACTGATTTTTTCAGTGGCTTCTGCAATGAGTCTAGTTTTATTAGACCCCACATAAATTTTGAGTACTAATAATAAGATAAGTAAAAGTGCAAAGAAAGAGCCTAGGCTGCGGAGCGTCCATTTTAGGTATTTGTTCAATTCAGCTAGTTTGTTCTAAAGTTAATAAACTAAGCTATATAAATTACCTACCCATATAGACCATTAGAATCTGTACATCACTCGGATTCACGCCGCTGATTCTACTTGCTTGACCAAGGGTTCTTGGTTTGATTTTTTTAAATTTCTGCAATGCTTCATTAGAGATAGCGGTAACAGTATCATAGTTGAAACTATCCGGAATAATCAAATCTTCCAAAGCACTCATCTTGGTAGCAATCTCATTTTCCTTTTCAATATATCGTTCGTACTTGATTTGGATTTCTGATTGTTCCAATGAATCAATATTGCACCAGGATAAAGCTTCTTGCAAACCCGCATCGTATTGCATCATTGACTTGAGATCTACATTTGGTCTAAGCAAGATTTTTGCTGCACGTTGTTTCTCAGTGATGGTGGCTGAGCCAATGGATTCAAAGAAAGGATTGATTCCAGCTGGTTCAATATTATAATTATTTAATATGTGTTTTATCTTCTCTACATTGCTAGTTTTCTCCTGAACCTTGATCATTCTTTCTTCAGAAGCCAGTCCCAGTTTAAAGCTGCGCTCGGTTAATCTTAGATCTGCATTGTCTTGACGCAAGAGTGTTCTGAACTCAGCGCGGCTGGTAAACATTCTATAAGGTTCGTCGGTTCCTTTGCTAATCAGATCATCAATCAAAACTCCAATATAAGCTTCACTTCTTTTTAGAATAAATGGCTCTAAGTGCATCGCTTTTTGGTGGGCATTAATCCCCGCCATCAAACCTTGACAAGCCGCTTCTTCATAACCAGTGGTACCATTTATCTGACCCGCAAAAAATAGGTTAGAGATTTGCTTGGTCTCCAGTGAGTAGGTCAATTGGGTAGGTGGAAAATAATCATACTCAATGGCATAACCCGGACGGAAGATCCTGCAGTTTTCAAAACCAGGAATCATGCGTAAAGCTTGGTGCTGTACTTCTTCAGGCAAGCTGGTAGAAAATCCATTTACATAAATCTCCACAGTATTCCATCCCTCTGGTTCAACAAAGATTTGGTGACGGTCCCTATCTGCAAAGCGATTAATCTTGTCTTCAATACTTGGGCAATACCTTGGACCCACACCCTCAATTCTACCTTGGTACATAGGACTACGGTCAAAGCCCGTTTTCAAAATATCGTGTACGGTGTTATTGGTATAACTGATCCAACAAGATCGTTGGTTTTCAGGTTTAACCCTTTCAACGTCTAGATATGAAAAGCCCACAATTTCTTCGTCACCCTTCTGCTCTTCCATCTTAGAATAATCCAAACTCCTGCCGTCTACCCTGGGTGGTGTACCCGTTTTCAAACGGTCACTTTCAAAACCCAATTCTACCAATTGCTCGGTAATTCCCGTTGCTGCTTTCTCTGCTACACGACCACCGCCAAACCTTTTCTCACCAATATGTATTACCCCGTTTAAGAAAGTACCGCTGGTAACCACCACCGATTTACTATTAATATGGTGACCCATTCCCGTAACCACACCCGCTGCCCTGCCATCTTTGATGATGATGGACTGTACCATGTCTTGGTAAAAATCTACATTCGGCGTGTTCTCTAACATCTCTCTCCACTTAGCAGCAAAGAGCATCCGGTCAGATTGAGCCCTTGGACTCCACATAGCTGGGCCCTTACTCCTATTCAACATCCTAAATTGAATGGTAGAAAGGTCCGTAACTATTCCACTATATCCACCCAGTGCATCAATCTCACGTACAATTTGTCCCTTGGCAATCCCACCCATAGCAGGGTTACAACTCATTTGGGCAATGGTTTGCATGTTCATAGTAACCAATAACACTTTAGAACCCAGGTTTGCCGCAGCCGCAGCCGCCTCACAACCTGCGTGCCCCGCACCCACCACTATCACATCGTAATCTGGAAACATTGTTTTTATTTAAGTTGGCAAAGATAACCCCCATTCAATTCCGTTCCTATTAAACGAAATAACAACCCTACTAGTATAATGTTCCACGTGGAACTTATTGTTTGCCTTACCGGGCGATGCTATTTGACCAAACACCATCCATTTCCTGTGAGTCCAATCACTTCCCAAAGCAGATACCCCTCTATCCGGGCCCCCCTTCTTAGCAGAAAACCATTTGACAAAGACCCATTTGTTCCACGTGGAACTTATTGGTTGCCCTATCGGGTGATATAATTAGACCAAACATCTCCCATTTCCAATCAGCCCAATCCCTTTCCTAACCAGAAACCCTTCTACCTAGAGCTATTTGTTCCACGTGAAACATACCCAGTTACCCTGCATGGAGATATATTCAGACTTGAACTTTCCCCATTTAAGGGTTCTCAATCCTTTTCAACCCCCCAATATTCTATACCCCAAGTCTTATTTGTTCCACGTGGAACATGCTGGTTTGGCCTGACGGAGGATATAATTAGACCAAATACCTTCCATTCCCCGTCTTCCTAATCCCGTTCCAAATTTCAAACCACTCTATCCAAGACCGTTACAAAGCATAAACTTCTATACCAAAGACCTGTTTGTTCCACGTGGAACATGCTGGTTTGGCCTGTAGGGCGATGTAACTTGGTATAATCCTATCTCTGATTTATGTTTCCAATCCTTTTCTAAGCCCAATATTCTATTCCCTTGTCGTATTTGTTCCACGTGAAACTTATCCATTTACCCCGCATGGAGATATATTCAGACTTGAACTTTCCCCAATTAAGGGTTCTCAATCCTTTTCAACCCCCCAATATTCTATTCCCCAAGTCTTATATGTTCCACGTGGAACTTACCAGTTTGAACCGTATGTATAACTAAAAAGGTTTTACAGGGTGTGATGTGGGTGTTTTACAGGATAAATGGAGGTGTTTTACTTGGAAACCAGAGGTGTTTGTCTGTAATGTTAGCGGAATTCTATTGCTGATAACAAGCAAAATCCTGACAAACGTAATAGGTATCACCGGTTTTGGTGCGGGCGCCAAGCCCCAACTCAGTAAATGAAGGAGTTAACAGACATTTTCTATGACCCGTATCGGCCACACCAATATCTAAATAGAGTAAGACCAGGGCAAATAACATGTTGGATGGACCGCTGGCAAGGTTCTCTGAAGCACATCTTTTAATCATAATCTCGCGCATACGTTGGTCAAAACGCTTTCCATCTGCTGATTGGTGGTTGATCCTGCCTTGGTTTAGATTATCCAAAGCGTGTTTTTGGGCGGTACCAATTAGACTTTTGTTTAGAGAATAGAGCGGCAATGGTCCAACAGCGGCTAAATCTTTCTCCAAACTCTTGGCATTGGAGCCGTTTAGATTGGGAAATTGCTTGATCATGGGCAGTACACAACTGTCCCAAAACTGTTTGGGATTGTTCCTGCTATAGTTCATCCAGTAGAAAAGCTCCTTCTCGGAGCTGTTCAACAGGTTGTAATAGGTATTAGATCGGTTGATGCTATCAATCTGTTTGTCAAAACTCCTGGGTATGGGAATGGCTTTGACACTACTGATCTCCACAGAACCAATCTGAGTTTGGGCGTTGAGTATTAGGGGTAAGAGAAATAAAAAGATTAAGAACTGTTTCAAGGGCGTTGAGCATTAGGGATAAGAGCAAACAATCAAGAAAGGTCTCAAGGTTGGAGTGATTTGTGGTTGGTATAAAGCGCAATATACTCGTCTTCCTTGGCGCGCATGATTTTCTGGTGCGCGGCTGTCTTGTCTTTAAAACCACAGAGGTGCAGGGCACCATGGAAAATTACCCTCAGACTTTCTTCTTTGAGCGTGGTGCCCAGGGTCTGGGCATTGTCCCTTACTCGGTCAAGACTAATATAGATTTCACCAATGATTTTGTTCTTTTCTTCAGAGAGATCAAACGTGATGATATCGGTATAATAGTCGTGCTGCAAATGGTCCTTGTTTATTTGCAACAGATACTCGTCTGAACAGAAAACATAGTTCAGTTCATAGAGTATATTGAATTCCCTTTTGAATAAATCATTGATAAATTTCTTTAGGGCAGTTTTATTTGGGAACTGGAAAACCCTGTCTGCGTTGTGAAAATAAACGGATTTCATAGGCTTTTGTCTTACTCCAAAATTCGTAACAAATTGCGTGCTAACCTCACTTACCTTTGTTAAATAACCAAGGAAATGAAACGATTGTCGGAGTTAGCGATTGGTCAAAAGGCAGAAATACTCTCATTTGAAAAAGACGAGATCTTTATCAAGCTCATGGAGATGGGCTGTGTGCCGGGCGAAATTGTAAAAGTAGAACAGAGAGCACCCCTAGGAGACCCCATTTCAATCTCAGTAGCGGGTTATCACTTGAGTCTGCGCATCAATGAGGCTGATAGCATTTTTGTAAAGCCCCTAGAAACAACATAACTAATTGACAGTCAATTATATAGATGAAAGTAGGACTCTATTTTGGCTCATTTAACCCCATCCATATTGGACATCTGATTATTGCAAGTCATGTGGCCAATCATGGAGACGTTCAACAGGTCTGGATGGTGGTGTCTCCGCAAAATCCGCTCAAGCCCTCTTCTGTTTTATTAAATGAATACCATCGCTTGCACCTGGTGCAGTTGGCCGTGGAGGGAAATTCCCAGCTCCGTGCATCGGATGTGGAGTTTAAATTACCCCGCCCCTCTTATACTATTGACACCCTAACCTATCTCAAAGAGAAATATCCGCAGCACGAATTTTCCGTGATCATGGGATCAGATAGTTTTCAAAACCTGCCCCGATGGAAGAATTTTGAGCTCTTGCTAAAGAACTATCGCTTCTTAATTTACCAACGTCCTGGCTTTCCCATTACCGAATCCTATGCGGCAAAAATTCAAATCCTAGATGCGCCGCTATTAGAAATTTCCGCCACCAATATTCGCGCAGCCATCAAAGCCGGCACTACTACGCGCTACCTACTCTCTGATCCTGTACGGGAAGAAATTGAGAGAAACGGCTATTATAAATAAGCCCAATTACAGAATTTTCAAAAATCAGCTTGAATACTCATATTTTCAAGATGCTAAATAGATAATAACTAATACACATATTATAATTATCTATTTAAATGACCCAAAACCAAGTTTCTATTCCCACCCAAATCACTCATCCAAAATCTTTGGTGATTCTAACCCAATGAAATAGTTTTAGAAACAAATCAACACTATGCGTAAACAATTCCTCGCTGCTTTTCTGTTGTTATCGGCTGCGGCACAGGCCCAACTGACCGTGGACTATATTATGAAAGATCCCAAATGGATTGGTACTTCCCCTACCAATGTGTTCTGGGCCCAAGACAGTAAATCGGTTTTCTTTGGTTGGAACCCAACGGCTCAGGTGGCCGATAGTAATTATCGTTTTGCACTTGGTTCAACCGAGCCGGTGAAAGCGGGTTACCAGGAAACTTTAAAGGCAGGGGCCATCGCCAACGGCATATATAATAGTACCAACACACAGATGGTTTATACCAACCGAGGCGATTTGTTTTTGGTGGATCTGAAAACCGGAGCCACTACCCGCATTACCCAAACCGATGATTTTGAATCCAACCCAAAATTTGTTGGCAACAACGAGTGGGTGGTCTATAATAAAAACCAGAATCTTTACGGATGGAATACCAAGTCCGGGATCACCGCACAGTTAACCAGTTTTAGGGCTGGGGCCGATGCCGCTGCTTTTGGCGGTTTTGCCGGCGGAGCTGGTGGCGGTAGACAAGGTGGTCAAGGATTTGGCGGTGGCGGACCAAGACCAGTTGGCGGAGCTCCGGTTCAAGGAGCAGGTGTTGCAGCTGGTCAGACTCAGGACGCTTGGTTGCAGAAAAACCAATTGGCCCTCTCAACCATTTTGCAGGAGCGCAAACAAAAAAGGACGCTGCGCGATTTGTTCTTAAAATCAAACAAAGACAACGATACCCTTAAAACCATTAGCACAGGAGACAAGTCTGTACAAAATATTTTGATTAGCCCAGACGGAAGATTTGTGACTTACAGATTAATGACCGCTCCGGCCCAAGCATCAAAGGGAACCATTGTTCCAGATTATATGGCAGAGAGTGGATACACTTCTGATATTAATGGAAGAACCAAGGTTGGAAACGCCCTTCCCCGATACGAGTCTTTTGTCTATGACAAACAAAAAGAAGCGGTGTATCCAATTGCTACCGATAGTTTGCCCGGCATCACGGATCAACCCGATTATGTAAAAGACTATCCCCAAAGAAGAATGGCGCCAAGACCAAGACCGGTTCAAATTGCTGGACCATTTTGGAATGAAGCCGGAACTGCAGCAGTAATAGACATTCGTTCTCAAGACAACAAAGACCGTTGGATCATGCAACTCAATCCTGAAACAGGCAAACTGAGTTTAATAGACAGACAACGTGATGAAGCTTGGATTGGCGGACCCGGCATCAGCGCTTTTGGTCCAACAGTTGGTTGGGTAAATAATGATGTCTTGTATTTTCAAAGTGAAAAAACGGGCTACTCACATTTGTATACCCATGACCTGAAAACTGGAACACGCAAGGCTTTGACCGAGGGAAAATATGAGGTTCAAAATTTGGTCTTGAGTAAGAGCAAACAATATTTCTATTTGCTCACCAATGAAAAACATCCTGGTAAACAACATTGGTTTAGACTCAAAACCGATGGTTCTAAAAAAGAACAGATTACCCAAATGGATGGTGGTTATGAAGTGAGTTTATCGCCAGATGAAAAATGGATTGCGTATAGATACTCTTATATAAACAAGCCATGGGAATTATATATTCAAGAAAATGCGCCAGGAAAAAATCCTGTGCAAGTAACCAACAAAGCACAGAGTGAAGCTTTTAAATCTTACGCATGGCGCGATACTAAAATCACAACAATTACTGCAAGAGATGGTCAACCCATTTACACCAGGGTCTATGATCCAAAGCCCGGAACCAAGAATGGTGCAGCAGTCATTTTTGTACATGGTGCGGGTTATTTACAAAACGTACACTATGGATGGAGCAGTTATTTCCGCGAGCAAATGTTTAATAATTTATTAGCCGACAAAGGTTATACGGTCATTGATATTGACTATCGCGCCAGCAGCGGATACGGTAGAGATTGGAGAACGGGCATCTACCGTTTTATGGGAGGAAAAGATTTGGATGATGAAGTGGACGCAGCAAAATGGTTAACACAAACCATGGGAATTGATAGCAATAGAATTGGTATGTATGGTGGATCTTACGGTGGCTTTATGACACTGATGGCCATGTTTACACAACCCAATGTAATCAAGGCTGGTGCGGCTTTGAGGCCAGTGACCGATTGGGCGCATTATAATCATGGGTACACGGCTAATATTTTGAATGAACCAGTAAATGATAGTATTGCTTATGCAAAATCATCGCCCATTAATTTTGCGGGTGGTCTGAAAAATCATTTATTGATCTGTCATGGAATGGTAGATGTGAACGTGCATTTTCAAGACGCAGTGCGTTTGAACCAACGACTGATTGAACTAGGAAAAGAGAATTGGGAGATGGCTGTTTATCCTGTGGAAGATCACGGATTTGTGGAGCCTAGTAGCTGGGCCGATGAGTATAAAAGAATTTTGAAATTGTTTGAGACTTATTTGAAATAAGTGTTGAGATCATTAGCATAAAAAAACCTCCAGTAAAATCTACTGGAGGTTTTCTTTTTACCCACCCCGGCCTGCGGCCACCCCTCCAGGGAGGGGATGAAAACCACTGCGGGCACCCCTCCCGCAAGCGGTAGGGGAACTTCGGGATGAAATTATCTGTTCATGCTCATCAAGAACTCTTCGTTGCTCTTGGTTCCGCGCATGCGTTTTAATAATTCGTTCATGGCTTCTTCGGCGTTCATATCGTTTAAGAACAAACGCAGAATATTCATGCGGCCTAGTACTTCTTTGTCTAACAATAAATCGTCTCTACGAGTAGAAGAACCTACTAAGTCAATAGCAGGATAGATGCGCTTGTTGGCCAATTTTCTATCAAGCTGTAATTCCATATTACCAGTACCCTTGAATTCTTCAAAGATTACTTCGTCCATTTTAGAACCGGTTTCAATCAGCGCTGTTGCAAGAATAGTCAGTGATCCACCGTTTTCAATTTTACGAGCAGCACCAAAGAATTGTTTTGGTTTCAACAATGCGTTTGCTTCCACACCACCTGATAATACTTTACCAGAAGAAGGTGCAACGGTATTGTGTGCACGAGCCAAACGCGTAATAGAATCTAAAAGAATCACCACATCGTGTCCGCACTCTACCAAGCGTTTTGCTTTTTGCAAAGCAATGGCAGAAACCTTTACGTGCTTTTCAGCAGGCTCGTCAAAAGTAGAAGCAATCACTTCTGCTCTAACGCTACGTTCCATATCGGTTACCTCTTCAGGGCGTTCGTCAATCAGCACCACCATCAAATAACATTCGGGGTGATTGGCTGCAATGGCGTTGGCCACTTCTTTGAGCAACATGGTTTTACCCACTTTTGGTTGGGCCACAATCAAACCACGCTGACCTTTACCAATAGGGGTAAAGATGTCCATGATCCTAGTGCTATAGTTGTTGCTGGTAGTAAAGAGATTCAATTTTTCAAAAGGGAACAAAGGTGTCAGGTAGTCAAAAGGAATCCTGTCACGTACTTCGTCCGGACGCTTTCCGTTGATCAAGTCAACTTTCAGCAGGGCAAAATATTTTTCACCTTCTTTAGGAGGACGCACAGAACCCAGAACCGTATCACCCGTTTTCAAACCAAATAATTTGATCTGAGAAGGAGAAACATAAACGTCATCCGGAGAAGACAAATAGTTGTAATCGCTAGAGCGTAAGAAACCATAACCATCCGGCATCATTTCTAACACACCCTCACCATTGATCACTCCTTCAAATTCAATATTGAATGCAGGTTCTTTGCGTGGTTGAGGGTAGCGCTGTTGTGGTGCTGGTTCGCTGGCAGGGGTTTCGTTCTCGCCCTGTTGGTGTTGCTCACCGGTTACGGCAGTAGCAGGTGTATCAGAAGGCTGTTCCGTGGTTGGTTGCGCATCCGCAGGATCAGCAGGTCTGTTTTCCAACTGGTCTGGTCTTGGCTTGCGAGGAGGAATTCCTTTTTTATTAAGAAGCGGTCTTTGTTGTCTTTCGGCAGGAAGGGCTGGTGCGCCTGGAGCCCTAGTAGGAGCTGGTGCTGGAGCAGGAGCCGCTTCTGCAGCGGGTTGTTGATCCCTAACTGGGGCTGCTGGTCTAACAGGAGCAGGAACCACCGGTCTTGGATTGGGTCTTGGAGTAGGAGCAGGTTTTTCTGTAGCAACGGGAGCCGCTTTTTCTGCAGTTGCCGGAGCTTCAGTAGCTTCTTCAGATTCCATTACTTCTGCTTCTTCCGTACCATTGGCAGTAGAAGTCTTGATGGTAATGGGTTTGCGAGGGCGACCAGATTTTTTCTTGGGTTCGTCCTTTGTTTCGCTTGCCTTAACGGCTTGGCCGTCTAGTATTTTGTAAATAAGTCCTTGTTTGTCGAGCTTCTTAATACCGGGGAGGGAGAGTTGCTCAGCAATGTCTTGCAGCTCAGGCAAAAGCATGTCGTTCAATTGCAGAATGTCGTACATAAAATCAGTTGATGAAAAAATAGGAATTTGTCAATGAATAAATAAATCCAGTCTAAGGGAATAAAAACTCAGATCGGCGTAAAAAAATTTGATTGGAAGAGGAAAACTGAATCGTCTGGAGTTGAGTTTTAGACCTGTTCAGTGATATTTCCATTGCAATGTTAAGTGAGTTTTTCTGAAAAAACGAATTTTTTCCCTGTTTTTAACCAAGTTTAGGCCATTGGCATGGCTATGGGCCAAGGTTTGGTTATCTTTGACAACTGGATTAAAGCAATAAAATAGTAAGATGTTTAACAAAAGAACCAAGATCAAGGTTTTACTGGCAACAGAGCCGCAAAACCAAGAAGTGATTGTCATGGGTTGGGTGCGTAGTTTTCGCAACAATCAGTTTATAGCCCTGAACGATGGCAGTACCAATAATAATATACAAGTAGTAGTAGAATTGGGTCTGTTAGACGATGCTACCTTGAAGCGCATCACCACAGGTGCTTCCTTAAAAGTAACCGGTGAATTAATTGCTTCCTTGGGTAAGGGACAAAAGGTAGAAATCAAAGCCAAGAGCCTTGAAATTTTGGGTGATAGTGATGCGGAAAAATTTCCTTTACAACCCAAAAAGCATTCACTGGAATTTTTGCGTGAAATTGCGCACCTGCGTTTCCGCACCAACACGTTTGGATCAGTGTTTAGACTCCGTCATTCACTAGCATTTGCGGTACACAAATTCTTTAATGAAAAAGGATTTATCTATTTGCATACTCCTATTATAACATCAAGTGATGCAGAGGGTGCAGGAGAAATGTTTAGAGTAACTACATTGCCTTTTGACAATGCGCCACGCAATGAAGATGGTTCTGTAAATTTTAAAGAAGACTTTTTTGGCAAGAGCACCAACCTTACTGTTAGTGGACAATTAGAAGGTGAGCTTGGCGCGATGGCTTTTAGTGAGATCTATACTTTTGGACCCACTTTCCGCGCAGAAAATTCTAACACGGCAAGACACTTGGCAGAGTTCTGGATGATTGAACCAGAGATGGCTTTTCATGATATTGAAGACAACCAAAACTTGGCGGAAGAGTTTATCCAATATTTGATTCGCTACGCGATGGAACACAATATGGAAGACCTTGAATTCCTTGACGCGCGTTTGGCAGAAGAAGAAAAACAGAAGCCACAAAACGAGCGTGCAGAATTTGGTTTGTTAGAAAAATTGCGCTTTGTAGTAGACAACAAATTTGAACGTATTACTTATACAGAAGCCATTCAAATTTTGTTGGATTCTCCGCACTATAAGAAAAAGAAATTCAAGTATGATGTGAGTTGGGGCATTGATATGCAGAGCGAGCACGAAAGATATTTGGTAGAAAAACATTTTAAAAAACCCGTGATTGTAACTGGATATCCAGCTGCTATTAAAGCGTTTTATATGCGCTTAAATGATGGTTGTGAACCAGGCCGTGAAACCGTTGCAGCCATGGATATTCTAGCACCGGGCATTGGTGAAATTGTAGGTGGATCACAAAGAGAGGAGCGTTTAGACAAATTAGAAAAACGCATGGCCGAGATGCATATTCCTGCAGAAGAAATGAGTTGGTATTTAGATACCCGCCGTTTTGGAACCGTGCCACACGCAGGTTTTGGTTTGGGCTTTGAACGCATGGTACAATTTGTAACAGGCATGACCAATATTAGAGACGTAATTGCTTTTGCAAGAACGCCTAAGAATTGCGAATTCTAAAACAAAATCATCAAATAATATAAATGGTTGAGCATTGCTCAACCATTTATGTTAAAACCTGTTTTCAGGACAAACCCAATGTCTTGAAAAGAATCCTTGAATTAAAAAACCAAATTGCGCCGGTTAGAGATAGGCTTTTGAATCACCCCCTTTATGCAAAAATTCAAGGCATAAATCAATTACAAGTTTTTGCACAATTCCATGTATTTGCAGTTTGGGATTTTATGAGTCTGCTCAAGTCTTTGCAAAACAATCTTACCTGTACCACTATTCCTTGGCAGCCCAAGGGTAGCGCCAACACCAGGTTTCTGATTAATGAAATTGTTGTTGGTGAAGAATCTGATGTAGATGCTTTTGGAAATAGAATCAGTCATTTTGAATTGTACCTGCAGGCTATGGAACAAATGGGTGCTAGCACCAAAGAAATGCAAGTATTGATTGGTCATTTGAAGATGGGTTTACCTATTGCAAGGGCATTAGAGAGAATGGTATTACCTGCTGGTGTCAAGGATTTTTTAAGTTTCACGTTTGATATTATTCAAGAACCCATTCACGTACAAGCTGCTGTTTTTAGTTTTGGAAGAGAAGACTTAATTCCAGACATGTTTTTGGGTTTGTTAAAAGAGATAGCCAAACTACATCCAGAAAAACTAGACGGTTTTATTTATTATCTGGAAAGACATATTGAAGTAGATGGCGGACACCATAGTCATCTGGCCATGGAAATGGTCATAGAACTTTGTGGTGACAGTCTATCTAAATGGATGGAAGCTACAGAAGCGGCAAAATTGAGTTTGGAAAAAAGAATACAGCTCTGGGATGCTATTCTTGAACTCATTTAATTAATATATTTAGGCATCAAACCAACTAACTATTGAGAAGATGCGGAAATCCCTGCTCCTATTTTCTTTATTGCTGCTGACCTCTGTATTATATGCCCAATCTATCTTAAATGATAAGGCATTTTATGATACCCTAAAAACCCATAAGGTCTTTGGAAAGATTGGCTTTGGTCTGAACATCAATAATGATGATGAACACAAGGTTTTTCTTTTACAAGACGCGTCCATTTCTAAAGCCACCAGCCGTCACTTATTTGAGCTTTCTAATAATCTGTATTTTAATTCTAACGGAACGGATCAAGCATCCAATAGATTTTTGCTTTTTGCACGTGCAGCATTGAACAGACATAGAATTGTGAACAATAAGATTCAGTCTGAAGCCAGTTTTTTTCCAGAGCTCAATCTCACACTTGCTTATGATGAAGGCAGGGGACTCAACTATCGCTTAAATAGTGGAGGTGGTATCACGTATAGTTTGCATAACAACAAATGGATGCGTCTGAAAATTGGTACAGGTCTGCAATATGAAAAGGAAAGCTGGCGCATTTTTGAACGCGAATTCTTGCCGGCACTGGATACCCTGTCTCAAAGTTCAAAAGACAAATTACAAGAGGCTTTTGGCATTAATGAAAAGGGGAATATTAATAAAGACAATGTTCGCTGGAACAACTATATACAGATGGTGTATATACTGGGAGAAAAGTTCAATATGACCATCTTGGGCATGATGCAGGTTCCCCTGGCCATACCATATGACAATGTCTATAATGTGCCCTATTTTCCGGTAGACAATAAGAAATACCCCCGATTTACCCTAGAAGTCAGCGCTAATTTTACCATTACTCGGCATTTTAGCTTTAGCGCCAAATACTTTATTCAGCATGATGAGGGGCAGATCTCTCCCCTAGCCAATGAGCAGATTACCAACTTTACCAATGGTTTGGTCTATAAGTTCTAATTCTCCGCCCCCAAACCCTTATTCCATCTAGATTCCAGGACCATCGGCCCAGCCCTTTTCAAAAAACTCAAAAAAAACTGTGGATAATTTCTGAATATTGTCTGATGCCCTTATATTTGCAGCCCTTTAGGGAATGGAAACGTTCCTAGACTGAAACGGTGCGGTAGCTCAGTCGGTAGAGCAAAGGACTGAAAATCCTTGTGTCGCCGGTTCGATCCCGGCCCACACCACAAAGACCTCAACAGCAATGTTGGGGTTTTTTGTTGTATTACTCTTCTGGGAGCTATCTCAAAGAATGTTTTACTTTGAAATTTGCGATTCGCGAATTGCAAATAAATTATTATCTTCCCTAAAATTTATTACATGAAAGCACATAATGGAATGCGTCCGCATGATATAGTAGTGTTATTAAAAATAATTGCGTTAGGTGAGAAGCCATGGAAAAATAAGGATTTGGCGGCTGCATTATATTTGAGTCAATCAGAAATCAGTGAGTCAATTTCTCGTTCTGAATTTGCAGGACTCATTAGTAGTGATAGAAGAAAGGTATATAAAATGGCATTAGAGTCTTTTTTATTAAATGGACTAAAATATGTTTTCCCGGTAAAACCTGGAAGTTTATCAAAAGGAATTCTTACTTCGCATTCGGCTCCTTTAATGTCAAAATATTTTTCAACTGATGAACCGTATGTATGGCCTGATATATCAGGAAAACATAGAGGAATGGTTATTGCCCCCTTATATCAAGGTGCTATAGCAGCGGCAAAGGAAGACCAAGTCTTGTATGAGCTACTTGTTATTTGTGATGTGTTTAGGGTAGGTAGGGTAAGGGAAATTAAAAAAGCCCATGAGTTGATGATAGAAATATTTAAATCAGAAAATCATGTCGCATCAAACTAATATTGTTCGAATAAAAGCTGTTGCAAACTTATTGCAACAATTAAATGAGGACTTCGTTTTTGTAGGTGGTGCAACCGTTTCATTATATGGTAATGAAGATAGAACTGAGTCAAGACCAACAGATGATGTTGATGTAGTAATTGAACTAGCTACATATTCCGGATATGCAGCGCTAGATGAAAAACTACGAAAAGTTGGTTTTCAAAATGATCCTGAATCTGGAGTCATTTGCAGGTATAAAATTCAAGGGATGATTGTTGATATTATGCCAACAGAAGCTTCTGTAATTGGATTCAGTAATCAATGGTATCCAGAAGGTTTTAAAAATGCAATATCAATTAATATGGGAGATTGCATAATAAAAATATTTTCCTTGCCATATTTTTTATCCTCGAAAATTGAAGCATTTAAAGGAAGGGGCCGTGGTAATTATATATTAAGTAGTGATTTTGAAGATATTGTATATGTTTTAGAAAATAATAATGAAGTTGTATCATTAATAAAACAAGCATCACCAAGAGTAATTGAATTTTTAAAACAATCTATTTTAGAATTTCAAAAAGACCCAGATTTTGAAGAGGCAGTAAAAGCACATTTAGAGCCCAATACAGCAAACTTGCAGATAGAGAAGATTAAACAGATTTTTAAAGAAATAATTTTATAGTAAAAATTGCTCTTATCAGTCGAACTCAGCAATAAGTACATTTTAGTAGATGCAATAAAATAATAATTAAATAAAGCTATACTTATGTAATTATTACTCAAGCATTGTAAACTTTACCATTAAAACAGTTTTATGAAAAAAGCATTGGCACTATTAACGGTTATCTTAATATTTTCTGGTTTGATGGCCCAGCCCTATACAACTGCTAATGCGCATTCGCACAACGATTACGAGCAAAACAAACCATTTACTTTAGCCTTTAACGAATTATTTGGCTCTATTGAGGCGGATATATTTTTATCAAATGGCTCCATTTTAGTTGGTCATAATTTAAATGACCTGAAACCCAATCGATCGCTTGAAAATTTGTATTTGGCACCAATGGTTGCGTACAATCCTACCAGAAAACTTCAATTGCTCATTGATATTAAAACCGAAGCCATAACCACTTTAAATGCCTTGGTTGATTTATTAAAAAAATACCCATCCATCATCAACAATAAAAATATTCTGATTGTCATTTCTGGAAATGCCCCAAAGCCATCAGAGTTTGCTCAGTATCCTGATTTTATTTGGTTTGATGGAAGAATCAATACAGATTATACCAAAGAACAATTGCAAAGAATTGCGCTATTAAGTGGAGACTACGGAAATTTTGTTGTTAAAAGAAGATGGCCGCTTCTGTCTGAGGATCTTGAAAAAATGCAAGCTGCCATCAATCGATCACATGGTTTAGAAAAACCAATTAGATTTTGGGCCAGCCCAGATTTCAAAGACGCCTGGGAGCAAATGATCACGTTAAAGGTTGATTATATTAATACGGATAAGATTAGTGAACTGTCTGATTATTTGGTTGCTCGCAATTCAGCATTGAGAGAGTTGCCTTACAATAGAATTATTAAATCTGCTGGAGAAGTGGTAAGATATGGCAAGCCATCACTAGAAAACCATGCTTTAGATATTGCGAATCTTAGTGATAAAAACCTGGTAGTAGTGGAAGAAAGATATGGTGTATTTGTGCTAGATATTCTTCAAAACAAAGTGGTTGATGAATGGCGATTTGAACAAAACCAAGCCTATAAAGGAATGATGAGTACCTATTCGGGAATCAAAACAATTACCATCAACGAAAAGGAATATATGCTATGGTCGGCAGCTACAGGAAACAACTCCGCCATCATGATTGCAGAATGGAAACAAGGTTTTAAGAATGTAACGAGTATACCATTCGAAAAAAAAGCACCCGCTAAAAATGCTTTGCCCAATCAGGTAGAAGTAGTTAAAGAAGACAATCAATATTTTATTTATGTTGTTTTAAATGGCAACAATGAGTTGATTAAATTGAACTGGGATACAAGAACCATTGTTTGGAAAACCAATACTGGTGTAGCTCCTTTTGGATTAGCGGTTTCTGGTAAAAAAATATTTGTGACCAATTGGGCTGGTGAAACTGTAATAGATTCTAGTAAATCAACAGCAGGAGTTCCTTGGGGATTAGCTTACACAAGCCCAATTACAGGTGCTACTGCTAGTGATACTATTTCGGTGTTTAATACAAGCAATGGAAAGTTGGAAAAAGAAATGACTGTTGGGCTTCATCCTAATGCTATTATTGCTTCTGCGGATGGTAAATTTATTTATGTGGCTAATGGGTCTAGCGATGAAATAACGGTTATCAATGCAAAAAACAATCAACTGGTTGAAAATATTTTTGTAGGAATGGCTGGGAGAAATCTACAAGGAAGTACACCTAATGGATTATCGCTTAGTGTTGATGGGAAAAAATTATACGTGTCTAATGGACTCGATAATGCCATTGCAATCATACATTTAGGAAAAAGCAGTGCCAATCTTGGTACCGGCAAAACAGTTGTTGAAGGATTTATTCCAACCGAAGCATATCCTGCAGGATTACTGATTAAAGAAAATAAATTAATTGTAGCCAATCTAGAATCGGATGGTGCCAATGTAATAGATGAAAAGAGAAAAGCTAGAACAATTCATCAGGAACTAGCCTCGGTTAGTATTATTCCATTGCCCGATCAAGCACAATTAAAGGTTTATACTAACAATGTAAAAGAGCAAAATCTTTTAAGCAGATTAGACCAATTAATATTACCTGCTAGACCCAATGTTACACCTGTTCCAATACCGGAAAGAATAGGAGAACCCTCTGTGTTCAAGCATGTTGTTTATATTATTAAAGAGAATAAAACCTATGATCAAGTTTTAGGAGATGTAAAAAATGGGAATGGCGATAGCAGTCTTTGTGTATTTGGTGAAAAATATACTCCTAACACACATGCATTGGTAAAGCAATTTGGAGGAATGGATAATTTTCACGCATCTGGTAAATCTTCAGCTGAAGGTCATCAATGGACCGATGCAGGTATGGTTTCGGATTATGTTGAAAAAAATGTACGCGCTTGGTTTAGAAGTTATCCGCATCGCCAAGAAGATGCTTTGGTTTATAATAAAGCAGGATTTATTTGGAATCATGCATTGACTTACGGAAAAAAGGTTCGAGTATTTGGAGAAGCTTGTGAAACAGAATATGATAAAAAATTGAATTGGTTTGATATATATAAACAATACGAACAAGGAATAAAACCAACATGGTACAATACAACCACCATTGATAATTTAAACTCAATTATCTCTCCAACATTTCCGGATTGTGATAATCTGGTTTTTAGTGACCAGCAAAGAGCGAGTATTTTTATGGAAGAATGGAATCAATTGGCCGCCAAAGATAGTTTACCTAATCTAATGGTAGTTTCACTTCCTAATGACCATACTGCTGGCACTTCTCCCAATTTTCCTACACCATATTCTATGGTTGCAGACAATGATTTGGCATTGGGTAGAATTGTTGACATGATTTCAAAAAGTAAGTATTGGGATTCTACAGTCATATTTGTAACCGAAGATGATTCCCAGGGTGGTTGGGATCATGTATCGGCTTATAGAACTGTTGGAATGGTTATCAGTCCATATACTTCCAATAAAATGGTTCATACAAAATACAATCAAGTATCCATGTTAAGAACCATTGAACAAATTTTAGGGATCCCGCCAATGAATAGTATGGATGCAACTTCTAGGCTAATGACAGATTGCTTTCAAACAATAAAAAGCAATAGTACATATACTACGGTTCCTAATCGAGTTCCACTAGACGAAAAAAACAAATCATTATCAAGCTTAAAAGGTATTGAGAAAAAGTATGCAGAAATTTCTCAAAACGAAGTGTTTAATGAAGTGGATGGTGGGGAAGACGATATGATGAACAAAATATTATGGTACTATGTTAAGGGTGCTAAGAAATATCCAACTACAGTGAATAAATAGTTTAGTTAATTATTCGGTAACAATTCAGAACAAGTAAATAAATTATAAAAAGCGTTACAGAAACCTCAACAGCCATGTTGGGGTTTTTTGTTTTGGGTATCCCTGTCCGAAATTTGAAAACTATCCAACCCACAATAAAATATTGTGAATTATGTTGTGTTAATTCGGAATAATTCCGAATTAATGTTATAAATTTAGCATAATGGACATTTTAAGGAACATAGGAGCTTTTTCGGAACAGCCACTCAAAACAGAGCTATTATTACATTTATTGAAAACGTATAAAAGGCCCTATGACAAAATCAACGAATTGGTAAAGCAGGGAATGCTGTTACAAATTAAAAGAGGTCTTTATATACCTGGTTCCAATTTAGATATAAAAGCACCTGATCCATTCTTAATTGCCAATCATTTATATGGACCAAGTTATGTTTCCTTGGATGCAGCTTTGTTTTATTGGGGATTGATACCTGAAAGGGTTTTTGAAATCAGTTCAGTTACATTTAAGAAAGCTACCAAATACCAAACTGAAGTAGGCGTATTTAGTTATACCGCCCTACCTCTTCCATATTATTCGTACGGGATTAACCAAGTTGCACTCACCCCAAAGCAAACGGTTTTATTGGCGTCTCCAGAAAAGGCACTCTGTGATAAAATAATTTCAACCGCAGGTTTAATATTAAGAAGTAAAATGCAAACTGTTACCTATTTAATAGAGGATCTAAGAATTGAAAAAGAGCGTTTAAGGCTTTTAGATAGTGTAGCAATGCAAACATGGATTAACGAAAGCCCAAAGAAATCAAGTATTGAAATCTTGGTAAAAACAATCAACAGTTTATGATTAAAGAATGGTTAGCTACATATAAAACCAATACTGCTTTAGAGACTGAACAAGCGCTCAGGGAGATTATGCAGGAGATTGCATTAGCAGGATTGAATAGGTCCGGGTTTTTTAAAGAAGCTGCTTTTTATGGTGGAACAGCATTGCGTATTTTTTATGGATTAGATAGGTTTTCGGAAGACTTAGATTTTTCATTAGTAACACCCAATAAACAATTTGAAATTGCTAATTATCTAGATTCAATAGTTGATGAGTTTAATGCAGTGGGAATGAAAGTGAGTATTAAAGAAAAAGAAAAGTCAAAAGACTCGAATATTGATTCAGCATTTTTAAAGTCAGAAACCTTGTGGACTGAACTTAGTTTAGAAAGTACAACCATACAAAGCGGCGTGTCTAATAAAGCGAGTATCAAAATTAAAATTGAAGTGGATACAAATCCACCAGTGGGCTTTGAAACAGAGGATAAATTATTGATCAGACCTTATTCCTTTTATGTAAACTGTTTTACTATTTCAAGTTTATTTGCTGGAAAGATGCACGCCTTGCTTTTTAGGAAATGGAAAACCAGAGTAAAGGGTAGAGATTGGTATGATTTTGAATGGTATGTCAAAAACGGAATATCACTGAATTTAAACCACTTAGCAATCAGAGCAAAGGATAGTGGAGATTGGCAAAATGATGCATTTACAAAAGATGATTTGGTAAATTTATTAGAAGCAAAAATTGCCACAGTAAATATAGATAGGGTTAAAGAAGATATTATAAGATTTATACCTAATCAAGAAGTACTAAATATTTGGTCTGCAAAATATTTTAGAGAACTGATTCAGCATATTAAGATAGATGGATAATTAGCTTTCATGACTAGTATGCTTCTCTAAAATCCGCCTGCCTTCTTTTTTCACAGCAGGGCTTTTTCTAAAAGACCAGATGATATCACTTGCGTGTTTTCTAGACGCTTCCAAATCTACAATGGGTGCGGGATAGTTATTGCCAATACTGCATTGATAGAGTTCTTGTTCAATGGCGCTGAGTTTCCAGGGTTCATGAATCAGAGAAGCGGGAATTAGTTTAAGCTCAGGAATCCATTGCTTGATAAAAAGACCATCGGGGTCGTGTTCTATGGAATTTTTAATGGGGTTATAAATTCTAACGGTGTTGATGCCCGTTACGCCAGACTGCATTTGTAATTGCGGATAGTGGATGCCGGGTTCATAGTCTAAAAATTGGCGGGCTAGAAAATGCAAATCGCGCCAGTCTTGCCAAAGATTAAACACAAAGAAAGAGACCACCATGGCACGCATTCTAAAATTAATATAGCCTGTAGCAACTAGACATCGCATACAAGCGTCTACAATGGGCACGCCTGTTTTACCATCCTGCCATGCAGTAATCAAAAATTCATTTCTGGGTTTGACAATTTGATCAAATGCCGCGTTTACATTTTCAAATTCCATGCGGCACTCGTCTTCAAACTTTTGCATAAAATGGCAATGCCAGTGCAGGCGCGATATAAAATTAGAAAGGGCCCTTTTGTTGGCTGATGCGGCGTAATGCTGACTAGTATACTGATACAACATGCGCATACTAATATTGCCATAACTCAAATAAGGCGATAAACGGCTACAAGATTTCCTACTCAACAAGGGTTTAGAAATATGACGGCTATAATTCTCAGCGCGGTCCTTGATAAAACTATCTAGGTATCGCCAAGCCCAATACTCTCCTCCCTGTTGAAAGTTTTTGTTGCGGGTGGTAATCTCCGGATCCAATGCGGGTCCCTTCAGTGCTTCATAAAAATCCGCATCCAATTGCAAGATCTTCCATCCCGTTTCTTCCACCAGTTTGGGTTGCGCAGTCATGGTCTCCTGCCATCTTTTCTGCCAGGTTTTTCTAGACTTGAGTTTGCGGATCACGCCATTGAGCGGAGACTCTTTCCAAACAATGCCCTGCTCTTGACAAAAATGCTGAACGCTCAAGTCTCTATCAAAAGTGACTTTGTTACCTACTTCTACATAAGAGAAAATCTGCTGAATGGCATATCGTTCTTGTAATGCTTCCAACACAGGCATTACTTCACTATGAAAAATGTAGACGCTCGCATTAAGGTCTTGCAACTTTTGCTGCATCTCTGTCAAGGACTCGTGCACAAAACGCCAGTGTCTCTGATCAGCATCGGCGTAAGCCATTACCGATGGTTCAAAACAATAGAGCAGTATCACGGGATGCTCCTGCTGCTGCGCCCTCATCAGCGGCTCGTGGTCTGTGAACCGCAGGTCTCTTTTAAACCAAACAATATTAATGGGTTGCTTCTTCAATCTGAGATAGGAACAGATGGGGCGAGGCTTTTGTTTAATAAACACTAAAAAATCTTTACATAATACGTAAAGTATTTTTAGTAAATTTGAATTAATGACTATCACAGAAATACGGACCAATAAAAAATTTGGTGTTGTTGTAAGCCCTGTGAATTTGGAAGATTTAAAACAGCTTACAATAAAAAGATATTATTTTTCTTGGAAGAAGATAAGTCTTGTAGCAAGATTATATAAGCTCTGTATAAAAGGGAAAGAGGAAATATTAGGAGTGATAGCAGTTGTAGATATACCCGAAGAAATGCGCATTGAAATAAAGCTTCTTAGTTGTTCTAAAGAAAATGTAGGACATGATAAAATATATGATAATATAGCAGGATGTCTTGTAGCTTATACATGTAGAGAAGCGGTTAAAAAGTATGGGGATAAAGCCTGTGTTTCTCTCTTACCAAAAACAATTTTAAAAAGACATTATAAAGAGAAATATAAAATGGTAGAAGCTGGTCAGCAATTATATTTAGAAGGAGAATCACTAATTAGTTTAATCTATCAATACATATTATGAGTATCAATAAAATAAATAGTAAGTATACTACAGAGGAAATTACAGATTCTTTTATTATAACAACCAATGTTAATCAATCGAAAAAAGTGCTTGCAAAATCTTTGAAAGATGCAAGAAAAGAAACGCAGTCAGAAATAACTGATAAAACAAGGCTTACATTAAAATTGATGCAATTGAAGTTTCAAATTGAAGACTATTTAAAGAGCGATAATTTTAATCCAAAGTTCACTTTTAGTTATTTTCTTAAGGAGTATGTAGATGTGTTAAATAAGAAGCGGAAAATATTTGCACAAGAAATTAGTATTGATGAAACCGAATTGAGTCAGTTAATTAACAAACACAGACAACCCAATGACAGTGTAATAATAAGACTAGAATTGCACTCTAATAATTCTATTCCAGCTGTTTACTGGTTCAAATTATTAGAAATGGAAAAGGCACATTCAATTAATACAAATCTTGCTTTAAGAAAGAAAGAGAGAAAAAACGTAAAGAATCAAGTTGAATTAAACCTAGTTTAAACGGAAGAAAGATTCTCTTAAAAAAAATGTCTTTTCCTCTGAAATCAGCTGCTTGCCGCTTATACCAAACAGCTTTTTTTGCCTTACGGCGATGTGTAATTTAAGGGTATGATAAGCTTCTTACTTTGGATGATCCTCTTTATACTCTGCTGGCCCCTGGCCCTGCTGGGTTTGATCCTGTATCCGCTGTTTTGGATTATCTCCATCCCCTTCCGCATTTTGGGAATTGCCGTAGACGGCGTGTTTGGCCTAATCAAGGGCATCATTATGCTGCCCGCTAGAATTTTGCAGGGGCGATGAAACTAGGAGTCTGACCTAAAAATTGGTTGAATATCCATTAAACAATAACCAAGACATTTATTAAAGAAAAATTAGCTGCAAACATTTTTTGGCTATTTTCATGTTCCTGATCCAAATCTGTTGAATGAATGAATTAACCTATAGTGAGGAAGAATTAGTGCTGTTACTTAGAAATAAGGATCAGCAGGCGTTCTCTTACTTATATGATAATTATTCGGCCGTATTGAATGGTACCATATTACGTATGGTAGATGATACGGGGTTGGCAGAAGACATTTTGCAAGAGGCATTTGTAAAAATCTGGCATAATTTTTCTTCCTATGACCCGTCAAAAGGAAGACTTTTTACCTGGATGATTAACCTAACCAGGAACCTGACCATTGATACCATGAGAAGCAAGGGCTACAAAAAACAGCGCTTAATCTCTTCAGATGAAAATTCCGTAGGTAATCTAACGGACAATAATAGGGCTGCTGAAAAACAGGATAGTTTGGGATTAAAACAACAAATAGCCCTTCTAAAACCAGAATTAAAAAATTTAATTGAACTTGCCTATTTTCAAGGATATACGCAGGAAGAAATTGCTCAGGAAACAGCCATACCCTTGGGTACGGTAAAATCTAGACTAAGAAAAGCTATTCTTGAACTAAGAAAAATTGTGGAATAAAAGTGAACGCAAAAGACATTATATCATCTGGCATTTTAGAACTCTATGTTCTTGGCTTAAGCTCTGCAGCTGAAAATGCAGAAGTTGAGCTATGGACTAAGGAGTATCCTGAGCTGTTAGAAGAAATAGCGGCTATTGAACTAGCTATGGAAAAACTGGCAAAAGCCAATGCTGTTACACCGGCATCTACAATGAAAGCGTCCATTTTTGCAAAAATTAATGAAGCAGAACAAAGTGCGGAAAAGGTTTCAACAATTCCATCTGGTTCGCCTGTTGAACCAATCCCATCTGTTGCACCGGTTCACCAAATACCAACTACTCCTACCGTTGCACCAGCCCCAGTTTATACCATTTCAAGAAATTGGAAAATGATTGCAGCTGCGTCTATTGGCATTTTCTTGGTGAGTGCAACCTTTAACCTGATCTACTTTAATAAGTATTCCGTTGCCAATAATAGTTTAGAAGAAACCAAGGCATTATTAGAAAAAGAACAACTAAGAACCAAGGAATTTAAAACTGATTTGGATCTTGTAAAAGACCCTAACAATACCATGGTTTCTTTAAAAGGATTGGAAAACAATCCCAATGCAACGGCAAAAATATTTTGGTTTCAAGAAACGGGTGAAGTGGGTATTGACGCTAGTAATTTACCTGATGCCCCATCTGGCATGCAATACCAGTTCTGGGCAATTGTAGATGGTAAACCCGTAGATGGGGGAATGATTATCACCAATGACAAAGGAAAAAAATATCGCATCCAAAAAATGAAATCTTTTGGTAAGGCTCAGGCATTTGCTATTTCATTAGAAAAAGCTGGCGGTAATCCTACACCCACCACCGTTGTAAGTTTGGGTAAAATCATATAGACTGCAAAGCGTGGCATCTATTTTTATTTCTACCATTTTCATTTCCACTATTTTTTTCCATTTTCATATCTACTATTTAATTTACTACTATTATCATATCTACCATTTTCATCCTATTCTATTGTTGAAATATTTTTTTTGGATGATTTAATCCAAGCAGATTCATTGTTCGTAGGTAAAGTAACAGAAACAAAAACCTTTACTTAAAATCAACAACATGAATCGTAAAAAACTAGTGCTAGCAAGCGTTGTAGCGGCAGCATTTATTACCGGAGGAATTCTTTATGCAGCGGATCATATTGATACGCCAGCGGTAACCAATCAAACAACAGACATCACAGACCTCTATGTATTTAGAGCAGCTGATCCCGCCAATTTAGTGTTTGTAGCCAATAGTCAGGGATTGACTAGTCCGGCTAATACTGCCAATTTAAAATTTGACGAGAACACTGTTTTGGAATTTAACATTGACAAAAACGGAGACAATGTAGAAGACCTGGTGATCCAGTGTAAGTATGATGCTGCTTCAAATAAGATGCAAGTATATGGTCCAGTAGCACCAAGTGCAACAGGTACCAAAAGCAAATTAGAAGGAACTGTTACTGCAGAAGTGGCTGTTACAGCTTATGGATCTGCTGCCCTTACTGGTACAGGAACAACCGGCATTAAAGTTTTTGCCGGACCAAGAGATGATCCGTTCTTTTTTGATTTAAATAGGTACAAAGCCATTCTAGGTGGCACAGCACCAGGCTTTTCAAATCCAGGTACAGATACGTTTGCAGGTACCAATGTATTGAGCGTGGTAGTAGAAGTTCCAAAAACAATGATTGGCGCCACAGGTAATATTAATGTGTGGTTAGAAACCAAAAAGAAAATCTAATTCATTCAACAACTAAAATCAAAAACATGAAATCAACTAAAATAATCCTAGTCTTACTTGTAGCAAGTAATCTATTGATCCTGTCTTGTAAAAAATCAGATAATGTAGTGGCACCCACTGTATTTTATGAGCAACAAGATCAAATGGGAAGACCAGCCATTAACACAGTATTTGTTACTGCAGCAGGTGACAAAGATTTATTCAACACCAGCATTCCAAGTGCTATGGGTGCTGCGTTTCAGACTAAATTTCAAACAAGATTAATGGGTCTTAATGCAGCATATACTACTAATGCATTGGGACAAAATGCTGCCACGTTTACTGGCCTATTAGCAACAGATGTATTGGGTGTTTCATCAACAGGAGTAACCACTTTCTTTGACGGAACCAATGTATTAACTGGTAGAGCACTAGCAGATGACGTAATAGACGTAGAACTATTATTAATTTTTGGCGGACCAACTGGCGCTAGCAATCCAGGTTTAACCAAGGATAATGTAAACGCCAATGACAAAGCATTTTCAACCAGCTTTCCTTACCTAGCAGCAGCTTGGTAATCATTCAACATCCAATCCAATTTTTAAAAAGCCAGAGCCAATGACTCTGGCTTTTTAAATCTGCCAACACCAAACGCTATGAAACAAGTCATTCTTTTTTTGTTCCTCCATTGTATAGCAGTCAATAAAGTTATTGCACAAACGCAGCTGCAAGAAAAACAAGTTGATACTATTGCTATTGAAACAGCATTTGTTCAATTAAAAGATTTGGTGTTAGAACCCAATACCAAACTACAGTTTAGTACTATTAGTAAAATAGACTTGGCGCTTCAACCTGTAAAAAATTCACAAGAATTGATGCGCAAAGTACCGGGGCTTTTTATTGCCCAACACGCAGGAGGTGGAAAAGCGGAGCAAATATTTTTACGTGGATTTGATTGTGATCATGGTACAGATGTTCGGGTTGGTTTTGATGGCATGCCCGTTAATTTGGTGAGTCATGCCCATGGCCAAGGCTACGCCGATGCTCATTTTATTATCCCCGAAACCATTCAACAAATAGATTTTGGTGCGGGTCCTTATTATACCCAACACGGAAATTTAAATACCGCCGGCTATGTGAATTTTGCATCCTATCAAAAAATTCCCAAGAGTATCTTACAACTAGAAGCGGGTAGGTTTGATAGTTATAGAACTTTGTTGATGATTGATTTGATTAAAAATCAGCCAGAAAAACAAAGTGCTTATCTAGCAGGAGAAATGAATTTTACCAATGGCCCAACCCAAAACAAACAAGGGTTTCAGCGCTACAATATTTTTGGTAAATACCATTTGCGAATTAATGATGCAACAGCATTAACCGTATCATTATCTTCTTTTAAAAGTGATTGGAATGCCAGTGGACAAATCCCCAGCCGTGCAGTGGACAATGGCATCATAGATAGGTTTGGAAGCATTGACCCAACAGAGGGCGGTCAAACAGAAAGACATAATGCCAATTTGATTTTGAGTCATGTTTTTAAACCTGGTCATCAATGGGTAAATCAATTCTATTATAGCCGTCTTGCATTTAACCTCTATTCTAATTTTAGTTTTTATTTAAATGACCCTATTCAGGGCGATGCTATTAATCAAGCAGAATCCAGAAATTTATTGGGTTATACTTCTACCTATCAAACCCAAGCTTATTTTGGAAATACTACCCTGAAAACAAATTATGGTTTGGGATTCAGACATGATGCCACCAAGGATAGCCGTTTGTCTTCTGTGGTAAAAAGAAATTTTTTATCCAATCTTGCTTTGGGCAATATTCAAGAAACCAATGCCTTTGCTTTTATGCAAAAGGAACTGCATGTTGGTAAATGGTTATTGGAAGCAGGTTTGCGGGCTGATTATTTTCATTTTAATTATGAGAACCAATTAACAACTAGTCAGCTGCCATCTCAAGCAAAAGCCATTTTGAATCCCAAGTTAAATCTGCAATACACCCTAAATAAATCACTGCAATTTTTTGTAAAAGCTGGAAAGGGATTTCATAGCAATGATACAAGGGTGGTAGTAGCCAATACCGGAAAAGATATTTTACCAGCCGCCCATGGTGCGGATCTTGGAGTCATGTTTAAACCAAACAAGCAGCTCTTTATTCAAATGGCTTATTGGCAATTATACCTGGCTCAGGAATTTGTCTATGTGGGTGATGAAGGCAATATTGAACCCAGTGGAGCTAGCTTACGCAAAGGGTTTGACCTGAGTATTCGGTACCAGCTATCAAAACATATTTTTTCAAATGCTAGTTTGAATCTAACCAAGCCAAGAAGTTTAGACGCAGCCAAGGGAGAAGACTATATTCCCCTTGCACCAACCTTTACTAGTATTGGTGGCATCTATTATAAAGCTACTGCTGGTTGGAATGGTGGTTTGAATTATAGGTATATACAAAATAGACCCGCCAATGAAGACAATAGTATTGTTGCTAAGGGTTATTTTTTATTGGATGCTGTGATTAATTATACCCAGCCAAAATATGAAATAGGATTGTCTGTAGAAAACCTATTGAATAGCAAATGGAATGAAGCACAGTTTGCCACTACCTCTAGGTTGCAGTATGAATCCGCACCCGTTACAGAATTAAATTATACACCGGGTAGTCCCTTTTTTGCCAAGCTTAAGCTAGCTGTTTATTTCTAATTACAAAGAAGCTGACCATGCATACAAAACAAAAACAAAGAACGCTATTATCTGGGGGCTTACTGCTCATTAGTCTCTGCGGTAGTCAGAACTTATGGGCACATGCCAGTATGGTAGACTTAGAAAAAATGAGTCAAGGGGCCGTAGCCCTGCTGTATTTACAAATGGGATTTGAGCATATTGTTCCCATGGGATTGGATCATATATTATTTGTGTTGAGTTTGTTTTTACTGAGCCCAACACTCAAACCCATTTTATGGCAGGCTACTGCTTTTACCATTGCGCATACCGTAACACTGGGTCTATCTATGTACCAGATCATTAACCCACCAGCACAAATAGTAGAACCACTGATAGCTTTGTCTATTTTGTATGTGGCTGTTGAAAATATGGTATCGCGCAAGCTAAAAACTACAAGATTGGTTGTGGTATTCCTATTTGGATTGGTGCACGGAATGGGTTTTGCTGGAGCTTTGGGACAATTGGGTTTACCACAGTCTAGTTATTTTAGTTCCTTGCTATTGTTTAATCTAGGCGTTGAACTAGGACAAATCTTGGTGATTGTATTGGCCTGGTTGGTACTAGCAAAATGGTTTGCAAACAAGCCTTATTATAGAAAGCTAATAGTGATGCCGCTTTCTATGATCATTGGTATAGTGGCTATTTACTGGATAGTAGAAAGACTATTCTTCTAACAAATTTGTTAAGTCTTTTACAATAGCAGGCGATAAGTCAAATTTATTTTTATAGGCTTCTTTAAAATACTGCATGGCATTGTATCCTTTATTCAATGACTGCATGCGTTTACCCATCCAATAGAGTTCCAGTCCTTCCAAGGGTTTACCCGATACCCTTTGTTCATAAACTGCATTGGCTTTGTCCATTTGATTGTCAGCCTGCAAAGCCCAAACATACCAGGCATTGGTTTGAGATGTATTTCTATTCTTGAGTTCCTGCTCCGCAAGTGCTACTGCTTTCTTTGGGTTATTTAAAATACCGGTATAGAGTTGAATCAAATATTTGTTGTACATATTACCATACAAAGGATTGCTAACAATTTTTTCAAAAGCTTTGGCATACTTTATTTGCATCAGACTATCTGAGCGTTGTTCTGCCACTGCTATTAATTTAAATAAGTAATCGGGTGATGCAGTTTTTTTGCCCACAAATTGAAAAGCTTTTTCTGCAACACTGTCTTGATGATCATGCACCAAAGCTATCCATCCAATACCTAGTATACTATGAAAGTCACCCGCATTTTCTGATAAACAATTTTTAAAACATTGATAAGCTTGATCCAATTTTCCCGCGTGCATATAGAGGTCTCCTAAATTAGAGACTGCCGCCAATTTTAAACTTTGATCATGCGCTGCATTTTCAACCGCTTTTTCCATGGCCACAATTGCGGAATCCAATTCACCCTGATAATGCATGAGTTTACTTTTTCTGAATTGGTAGCCAAAATCAGAAGCCAGTTGCATGTTCTGTAAATGCGCGCTTGCTTCTACCATGCGGCCCAATTCAAAATCTACATCAAAAGAACTGGCAGCTAAATCATATTTTTTTAGCCCCATGGTTTTAGCTACCCGCAACAAGGAATCGGCCATGGTAAACCGGTGTTGCAAAAGGGCATGACTAATTAGACTGAATATGGGTCCTACTTCTTTTTGCTGGTATTGTGCAGAAAGCTGTACCAAAAGACTATCGGACTCTTTCAGATCTTCTATTTCTCCCAATTCATGGAATCTGGTTACTAGGGCCGCAGCATATTTGCTGGTATTGCTATAATCTGGTGTATGGGTACTGATTCTTGATTTCCAAAACAAGAGATTGGCCTGATTGGTTTCCATGCTTTTTGGTGCTGCATAGTTTGTGATCAAACTGTCTACAAAAGCAGGATCAACTATTGAGGTCTTTTTTGACTGGCAAGAAATCAAGAACAGAGAAAAGGCAAAAATGGGCGTCAGGTATTTCATAAGGAACAATTGTTCCTATCTACGGAAAAGCCCTTGTTTTGGATCAAGTGTGATATCAGACATAAAATCATTTTACTGTAGAAAAAGGAATATATCGGACATATAATAGAATTAATTGTCTGATATATGTATATTTGTCTGATATAATTGGTAAAATGTATCAACTATGCGTGTAAGCCAAACTCAAATAGAGAAAGATTTTATCCGGATTAAATTGGCTTTGACCAATCATTTGAGCGGGGCTTCTATTAGTACTATTGAAGAAGCGTTGAATTATTCTATTGAGCAAAGAACTTTATTGAGACGCCTTACAAAATTGGTAGGGTTAGAACAGGTTAGGGCAAGTGGACAAAACAAAGGGAAATTGTATTATCCAGTTCTTATAGCTCAGGAAGAAAACAACACAGAGGCATGGATTAATGATGACCTAGTTCCCCTTACACAAGCGGCTGCCGCTGTTAAAAAAATTCTTTCACAACCAGTAGCAAAAAGAACGGCAGTACGCTACAATTTTGATTTTTTAATTTCTTATCGTCCCAATATTGATTCCTATTTAAATGAGGATGAGAAAGAGAAATTGGCAGTTCTTGGAAAAACAAAAGGGGCAGACGAGCCAGCAGGAACTTATGCAAAGGAAATTTTTCAGCGATTATTGATAGACCTATCCTGGAACTCAAGCCGGCTTGAAGGAAATACTTATAGCCTTCTTGAAACGCAAAGACTTCTTTCTATGGGACAAACTGCCAAAGGTAAAACGGTAGAAGAAGCCCAAATGATTTTGAATCATAAGGAAGCCATTGAGTTTATTATTCAATCTGCTGAGGATGTAGGGTTTAATAGATATTCCATTTTGGGTTTGCATGCGTTATTATCAAACAATCTTTTGCCAGACCCTACTGCATCGGGTAGTATTAGAAAAATTAGCGTAGGAATAGGTAAGTCCGTATATCTTCCATTGGAAATTCCTCAGCAGATAGAAGAAATGTTCAATCTGATGTTGGAAAAAGCAGACCAAATTGAAAACCCTTTTGAGCAAGCGTTTTTCATAAGTGTTCACTTAACTTATTTACAACCCTTTGAAGATGTTAATAAAAGAGTCTCAAGGTTGGCCGCAAACATTCCATTGATCAAACATAACCTGTCTCCACTTTCATTTATTGATGTACCCAAAGACATTTACACGCTTGGCTTACTTGCTGTCTATGAACTAAACAGGATAGAAATACTCAAAGATGTTTTTATATGGGCTTATGGCCGTTCCGCCATCCGTTACGCAGCTTTGCGTCAAACGCTTGGTAGTCCAGATCCGTTTGTCATGAAATATAAGCAAGAGATCAAAAGCCTGGTTACGAATATCATCCTGAATGCTTTGTCTTATGAAGAGGCTATATTGAAAATAAGACAAGACTCCAAAAACCTTCCGAGCATCCATCAATATAGGTTTATTGAGATTGTAGATACGGCGCTAATGAATATGCATGAAGGGAATATTGCACAATATTTCATCCGCCCTTCTCAGTTTCAGGCATGGAAAGAAAAGTGGAATGGTTAAATCCAACTCCCAAATCCATTGAAATGCGGTGAATAGAGTCTTTATTCGCCGCAAAAACGGGAAAGACATGCAACCATCATTTTAAATGCTTCAGGAATATTATAACCGGTTGTACCTGGTTGGCAATTCCAAAAGAGGTAACAACTTGCTGATGATAGTGCTAGATAAAATTCAGCACATTGCACCCTGCCAAGAGCCATTTTAAGTCATGGGTTGGAAAAGCAACTGATTTATTTTTGGAAAAGTTCACTAATTAGTTACCTTTGAATGGTGAACAGAAAGATATCTACTTACGGAAAATACTTTTTTAATTTCTATAACAAGCTTGACAAAGACTTGCAAGAAAAAATTGATTGGGTATTTGAACTTATTAAGTCGGTAGATCATATTCCCAAAAAGTATTTCCAACATCTTGAAAATTCGGAAGGACTTTTTGAAATTAGAATTGAATATGAAAGCAATATTTACAGAATATTCTGTTTTTTCGATGAAGGTAATTTAGTGATATTAATAAATGCATTTCAAAAGAAAACACAAAAAACTCCAAAGTCAGAACTTGAATTAGCTAATAAGTTGAAGAAGCAATATTTTATTGATAAAAAAGAAAATGCAGAAAATGAAAAAGGAAGTAGCAAAAAAAGCAAAAGATAAAGTTGTTTCTTGGGACAAACACTTAGACAAAAAATATGGTCTAAGGGGAACCGTTACACGTTCTGAATTTGAAACAAAATCGCAGACTTTTATTTTAGGTGAGTTGTTAAAAGAAGAAAGAGAAAAAGCAAATTTGACTCAAGCTGAAATGGCAGAAAAGACGGGAACTAAGAAAAGTTATATCTCAAGGATTGAGAATGGTAGAGCGGATATTCAATTATCAACTCTGTACAGACTTATTGAACAAGGCTTGAATAGAAAACTTGAATTAACTATTCACTAAACCAAGGCAATTAGTAGACCTACCCAGGTGGTTCAAAGAGGCAACAGGCTTGTTGTGACAGTATCTTGCATTATGACTATTTTGACTCCAATTCTTTTGGAACCGTTATCAGATACTTTTTTATATACACCCCATCTTTCACAATACTTCTTTTGCCACTACCTAGATCTATCTTGTCCATGTCAAGTTTATTAAACCATTCATGACCTGCTTTTTCAGCTAAATAAAGAAACAGGCGTTTTACTTTCACAGAGGTACATTTTTCTAATAATGATTGTACTTGCAATGGGTGAAAATTATTTAGTCCTTCCATTATTTCATAGCATTCCATCAACTCCTGTTTTTTAGGAGCTAGGAATAAACATTCCAATATTGCACGAGGAGCATTGGATATTTTCAAAGTCAGTGCGTTTATTTTTAAAGTTGTCAAACCCTCATCTGCTGGTAAAAAAGCTGTTCGGTAATATTCTAATTTAACCGCCCAATTCCAATTTTTAAACCAGGTAGGTAGGGTTTCATTTTTCCCTCCAAACAGCGTTACCCTAGATTGATTAAGTTCTAGATAATGCAATAAACCAAGTTGAGAAAGAGCCGTTCTGCCTCCAATATGCACAGACATTCTTGATTGATGCTGCAAGGCATACACCCCACCCTCATAATCTACCAAGTCTTTGGTCCTAACCATTGCCCCATTGCCAATTGATTTTAGCCAATTGCTATGGCGATATCTTTTTTGAAGATCAAGACTATAGCCTTGTTCTACAAGCCAAGAGGATTGAAGAACCGCACCAGCTGGCACCGAGGCCAATAGTTGGTTTATTTTACTTGTATTATCGGTACTCATAGTACCAAATTAGCATAAATTTTAAACCAAAACAAGAGAAGGGTTTATTTTAAATGAAAATTGGGTACTAATCGTACTCAAAACAGATATTTTTTAAACTATTGAATATCTTAATTACTAAGATAGTATTGGTGGTGAAAATTCCTAACTTCGCTTTATCATCAAGAACCCTTGAGTGGGTACCAACCGAGAGCAACAACTCCGCGGTGGTAAAATGATGAGGACTTGCAGTCAAAATAAAATGTAATCTCCTTATTCATTCTTGTTGAAATTAATTAACCAATTAAAAGTAAACTAATGAAACAGTCAACAGCCATCTCTGTGTTTTCAAAATTCTATGCCATTGTATTAAAGCAATTGGGCATTAAGAAAGAAACACCAGCAGCAATCCAGGAACTTCCAGTAGCAACTCCAACAGCTTCTCCAGTAGCAACAGAACCCGTCAAGCCAAGGTTATGGACCCATTCAGCCATATTAGAAGAATCAAATAGGCATCTTGGGATTACTACTCCAAGTACCGCACTTCAAAAACGATTGGAAGAAGAAGACAGAAACGGATCTATTAGTATTCAGTTTATCAGAAAATCAAAATAAGCTTGTGGTATTTTAAAGGAAAGTGAGATTTATAAACGATAAAATTCATTTACAATGTCAAATCAAAATAATACAAATCAAAACTCATTTGATAAACCAATTCAGAGAGTAGAACTTCCAAAAGATGAAGTAAGTTATTTGTACGGATTCAAGACGATAATCAAAAACGACAAGTTGGGAAAGGCATTGGTAATGTCACTGCCTAGTAGGAAAAGTAGCGGTAATTCAGAAACAAAAAAAGATGAGCCTTTGTCCAATTAAAAATTACCACCATGGAAAACAGCAACACTAATCAATATCATCAAAATCAGAACATTCAAGATATTAATTTTGACCAACGATGGTCGTTTAACTATGCCGGCATCGGCCGAAAATTTGTAAGCAATATTACCATCAATATCTACGGATATATGGAAACCTATTGGGGTAATCCGCTTGATGTAACTACTGAAGAAGAGATCAGGTTTAGGTGGGTGGGGGAAGAAGAGTAAATTATTGATCTACGTTTTCTTTGTTAGATTTTATAATTGTTTCTTCCATCACACCATTGTTATAAGCAATGCAGATAAGAGATATGTTTATAGAACCATTACCAGTATTGAAAAAGGGCTCTTTCCTTTTTTGGCTAAATCTGAAATTTTGTAGAACAAAACTATAGTATTTCTCTGCCTTCAATAAACGCTCTTCTTCAGGTCCAGTATCAAATATTCTTTCAGTGCCACCACCTTCTGTTTTGACTAGGTATTTCTTTGTGTTCAGTTCCTGATTGTGCAGAAAGCTATTTACGGTAGATAGGCTGCCACTATTTGGGATAGTGGAACTGGGTGATGGACTAGTTGTAAAATCTGTATTACTGGTATTGAAATTTCCTTTGAAGAAACGTGGCGATGATTTAGTAGAAGTATCTGTTTTGCTAGTATTAGATCCTAAAGTAAATAGTTTAAATAACCAATAGGCAAAAAAGAAAAACAGAGGTATAGCAATTATTGCATAGATATAAGAATCATTCATAAAACACTATTTATCAAATACTGAAAAGCTAAATTCATTAATGTAAAAGTAAGAAAGTAGAATATTCTAAATTGTAATCAATAAATTTTGCTGTAAAAGAACTAGTATTAATTATGGAAAACAAACAGCAAATATTATGTGAAGCCTACTTTTATAATTCAAAGTATAGTAAACAGACAAGTAGAAAAGTACTATATCTCAAGAAAAAAGGTTGCAAGTCTAAAAAGCCAGATCTAACTTTTATAATGCTTAATCCTGGATCTGCTGATAATGAAATAAAGAAATTAAATACACTTGATACGACAAGCCCCGATTCAACATTGAATAAAATAATAAAAGTGATGAACGCATCAGTGAACCTAAATTGGGTTCAAGTTTTAAACTTGTTTGATGTAAGAAACCCTAAAAGCGATCACTTTTTTAAATTTTTAAAGGATGCAAAAAAGACCAATGATAAATATTTACAAGAGTATTCCATTTTTTCAGATGAAAGAAAGGCAGAACTTAAAGAGTATTTCCAAGAAGGTGACAAGGTTTATTTAGCGTGGGGGACAAATAAGGAAAAAGAAAAGCATTTAAGTTTAGAAAATGTATTGCATATTTTAACTAAAGAACTTAAGGCTATAATTATAAACGAAGACTTAAATAAATCTTATCATCCTCTGAGAAGAAATTCCCAATGGTTCTTTTTTAATAAAGAACTTTTCACATTATAAATAGGTGGTAATGCAAATCCATAATTTGAAGCTCAAAAGACAAATATGGAAGCAGATAAGTACAACCCCAAGCAGTTTTATTTAAATGAAATTTATATTTCAGAATTGGTTTTTGATAAAGGCAACGGATTATCTCTATTAGGATTTTTGAAAGATATAAAAACAAATGAGTTTGAACGGTGGGATTTCTTTTCTGATTTTAATCAATTAACAGATATTTTATTGGTCTGTGGCGAGGAAGGAGAAAAGCTGATTGAAATATTAGCCAAATCTATATTGGATATTGTTGAAATTCCTACAGTGATTGATATAGAAAAGCAGATTGATACAATTTTGAAAGTTGATGGTTTTATTTTCAAAGTATATTTCCCTCATGAAAAAGACAAAGAAGGAAATTGGAAGCCAACAAACGATAATTGTTTATTTATAGATGCAATTGAACCTAAAGAGAAATACGCCTCTAAAAATGTAAGCACTTTTATTTCTTTCTTAAAAAACGGTTTTCTGATCAGCGATGATTTGGATAATGCCATTTCAAATATTGTTGTAGATGAAAGCCAAGAGGAACTTGATAATCTGCTGATCGTTCTAAACAAATCATATTTGGTTTATAAAGGATTGATTGCCCAAAAATTTAAAGAGAAAAAAGCAAGATTAATGGCCGGATTAAAAGATGATTTTCTCTTTAAGATAGCCGAGCTTAACAATAGAATTTATGGTAATTGAAAAAAACATCAATTATAAAATTTTAAAGACTAATCAATATTAACAAATTAATTCCTTGGAATTTATACTTAATCTCTATTTATACATAACAAAATTTCAACTTAGTAATCCTAGTGAAATAGAAAATAAAATTTTTAAATATAATCATATCATTTAATGTGTTATATTTAAAAGAGATGATATAAAAGAAAATAGGATATGAGTAATTTAGTTCATAGTGTCTGCCACATTTTTAATAGTCATGACGGATATCTAAAAAGTGTTAATAAAATTTTTTATCATATTCCTGAATATCAAAGAGGTTATAAATGGACTTCTGATGAAGTAAATAAATTATTAAAAGACTTAGAAAAGTTTATTGAAAACAATAAAAACATTGGAGAAAAATTTTATTGCTTGCAAAATATAACTCTGGTATCTAATACAAATGGAAAAGCGTTAAATGTAGTGGATGGACAACAACGTCTTACAACTTTAGTAATACTCCTTTCTCGGTTAGGTCTATATGATTTTGTTGCTAATAAAATTGAATATGCAGTTAGACCAACTACACATAAATTTTTAACAACATTTATTACAAAAGAAGTAGGTTCAGATTTAGAAGTAGATTTTAAAATTGATTGGAAAGAATTTACAAAGGACAATCCCTTTTATGATAGTCAAGATATATACTACATATATTCAACTGTTAATGCAATTGATAATTGGCTCGAAACAAAAAATGAAAATTTTATAACTAATTTCAAAAATATTTTACTATATAATGTTAAATTAATAGTAAATAAAGTTGATAGTGATAAAGAAGAAAAGGTTTTTGGTAACCTAAATTCAAAAAGAATCCCTTTAGATGGTGCTGATTTAGTTAGAGCAATTATAATTACTAGAGTTGCCAATGAGGAAAGTGAAAAAGTAGGGGATATTAAAAACATTGTTAGGGTTAATGAAAGAAGAGTAAGAATTGGTTGGGAATTAGATGAAATGAATTCATGGTGGTCAAAGAAGAATGTTAAAAATTATTTTAATAGTTTCATCAAAAACATAAGTGAAGGAGATATTAATTTTGATGCTGATAAATATCCACTAAACAATTTGTTGCTTTTATTTTCAGAACAACAAGGTAAAGCTAATTTGAATTTAGACTTTATTGAAGAACAAGAAAGTGCTTTAGAACTTTATAAAGAACTTATAAAACTTCACAATACACTTAAAGATTGGTTTCAGGATAAAGAAATTTATCACTATTTGGGTTTTCTTTTTGGTCAATCCAACAAAAATTTTAATGAAATATTTAAAAAATGGCAAACCAGTAAAACTCGAATTGAATTTAAGAAACAACTTAAATATGAAATTTATAAATTGATTTTTCAAAAATCAATTTATAAAGATTTTAAGAATATAAAAAACTGGTACAAGGATTCAAAATTGGTTAAAGTATTGTTGGTGTTAGATATAATTTCTAGCCTCGAAAAGGAAAGCATGAAATTACCATACTTAGCTTTCACAAAAAGCAACAACGATATAGAACATATTTTTCCTCAAAATCCCGATGAGGTAAAAGAAAAGAAAGAATATATTGAATTTTTAAATAAGTACAGTTTAGGCAACGCCATAAAATTTGATTTAAGTGCTTTTGAAACCCAAAAAGATGATTCGGAATTTCAAAACAAAATGAATGAATTTATTGACACAAGTATATCTGGAATAGAAATAAACTCAATTGGAAATCTGGTTTTATTGTATTCATCTCTAAATAGAAGTCTTGGGAGAATTCCATATACTCAAAAAAGAGGAAGAGTAATTAAATACTTTAATGAAGGTAATTTTATTCAACCGCACACATTTCAGGTATTTGCTAGATATTTTAATGATGGGAAAAGCGAAAGCTACGATTTAGAGCATTGGACAAATATCGATATTGAAAATAATAAAGCGTCTATTTTAATTAGAATTATTAAATTCTTTAAACCACAAAAATGGTAAATAATCATCAAATGGAGGAGCTTAGTATTCTAGAACTATCTAATAAATATAATTTCATAGTTCCTGAAATACAACGGGAATATGTATGGGGGCAAAATTTCAATCAAATTTTAGATTCTTTTTTTGAAGACATTTCTGCAAAGTATCGCAGTTTTAATGAGTTGACCAATGAAAGTTTCGAAGAATTAAAAAAATCAATTAACCCAACTTTAATTAATAATTTTAATCAAAACACATTAAGAATTATTGGAAAAGAAATTGATAAATTTCAATCCAAAAGAAGCCTAAATATTGGTTTTATATACTCTTATAAACCCAATTATTATATTTTCAACGATTCTAGTGAAGACGTATACTTGATTGATGGTCAACAAAGATTTACTACACTTTTCATAACCTTATTTTATTTTTCAATTGTTGAATCAAGATCACAAGATTTTAAAAACATATTCCGAATCAATTTAAATACTGAAAAAATTGGTTTTGATTATCGAGTAAGGGCAGTAACCCATAATTTTTTAATTGACCTAATCTCTCACACTGAAGATTTAGATGATTTAAAAGATATTAATAATAAAACATGGTTTTTATCTGAATATAATGATGATACAAGTATAAAGGGCCTTTTAGGTGTCATTTTCAAGTTAAATACTACTTATCAAAATTTCGAAAAAGGATATTTTGATTTTTTATTAAATCATGTTAAGTTTTGGCATTTCAAAACAGAAGAAACATCTCAAGGAGAAGAACTTTATATAACAATGAATTCAAGAGGAAGATCTCTTTCTGAAAATGAAATATTAAGAGCTAAATTATTTGAAAAATTGTCCAAAAATGAAGTAAGAAGTAAGGGTCAAAATTGGGAAAGGTGGCAAGATTTTTTTTGGAGTAAAAGGGGAAATAATGAAAACTCTGATAATGGATTCAATGAGTTTTTAAGATGGGTTCAAATACTTAATATGGTGAATTTTAGTACAATTGATACTAGTAATGAGGGAGAAGAAGACAAAGATAAAAAAGCAATTATTGAAGTAATTAAGTGGAATACCAAAGGTCAAAAATTAGATTCTAAATACTTACTCCTAGATGAAATTGAGCGTTATTTTAAGGCCGTGGAATACTTATTCAATGATTTTTCAATACACAAATTACAAACCCTCTATCCCACTTACTTTAACAAAGATATTTTAGATATAAATTGGTTATGTCCTCCAAATGGTAAAACTATTGAGCAAAAAGATTGTTTTAGATTATTACCTGTTATTTATTTTATCAAACTTTTAAACGACCAAGGTAAGAGTTTCAGTGATATTGAAGTTTATAGAGTCTTAAGATACTTTTATAATTTAAATGCAATTGAATCTGTTAATAAATCACCTAATGTAGCTTGCATTAATGCTATTAAATTAGTTAATGAACTTGTGAATGTTTCAAACGATATAGCCGATCTCTCTACTCTTAATAATGTTTCTAAGACCTTGCTTTCTGAGGAAGAAAAATATAAATTTTGGCTTTATAAAAGGTATCCTATAAGAACTTCGATTGAACAAGAATTCTGGGAAGCTGAAGATTTTAAATTAAACTCAGGGCGAATCGGACATATAATTCAGGCTTCTTTTGAAACAATGGAGACAATTGATTTTTTCAAATACGACATCAAGTTTTTAAAAATTCGAGTACTTGATTTTATCTTGGATAATTTTATTTTAATAAAAAAGAAATATTTTATTTTAAATAACAACAAAACATCAAATACTTTATCTGGTAAAGTATGGGGATTTTTAATCCCAACTACCTATTATAGTGTATCTAACTATAGAGAAAATTGGATTCTTAATTGCGAAACAGATGATTATGTAGCACAAACAAGTAAAGAGTTTCTAAAAATGGTTTTAGAAATAGATGAGAATGGAAACAGAGATCAATATTTAGAAAACAAGGCAAAAAAAATATTTAGTATATATTCATCTTCGAAATCATTGAATAATGAAAGTGATTTGAAAATTCAATTATTTTGTTATTTTATTTTATTAAGTAATTTGAATTTTTGGAGTTGGGCAAAAGGGAAAAACTTTGGGTGTTATGATAAATCTAACGATACAGAATTTCTTAGCTTATTTTCAAATAAATTTCAATTTCAACAATACGATAAAAAATGGGGTGGGGCTGAATGGAGGAACGTCGATTCTTATTTGTTAATTAATGATATTGATTATTTACAAAAAATTGAAAATGCGACATTTTGGGATACAAAATCATAATTACATTTATGAATAAATGAAACTAAATCCCACTTTTCAAATATTGTAATGTATTAGAAATACAAGTAGAATTTCATTTTTAACTTCGATAGTTAATGAACGATGGAGGTATCAAAAAATATTTCTGTGTAACATTGCTATCAATTTCTAGTTTTATATAAAGCACATTTTAGAAATCCGCTTGACGTAACCAAAAATGAATAGTTTCAGATTAGATGGATGAAGAGTTAACCCCCAAAAATTAAATAAAGAAATTTATGTATAATTTATTGGAAGTCTCTTAAATTTAATTACCCTGTTTTATGGACGCCAAAAAATTAAAAGCCCAATTAAAGGCGAATAAAGATTCGTTAACCGAACACCATGCAGTTCGTCTGCATCGTGCAATTAGTTGGCTTAAGTGTGCCGAGGAAGTAAAAGACAATTTAGACATTCAGTATATCAGTCTTTGGATTGGCTTTAATGCCTGTTATGCCAACAATTTATCTAAAGGAGAATTATTAACAGAAAGAGAAAGCTTTAGTGAGTTTGTGAAAAAGCTGGTTAATCACGATACCGAAATGCGGTTCTTTCATTTACTATGGAATCAATTTTCTGGTCCCGTTAGACTGCTCATAGAAAACAAATATGTATTCAAACCATTCTGGGATTTTCAACGTGGAGAAATCAAGGATTGGGAAAAGTCCTATCATAAATCTGTAGAGGATTCTATGAAATACCTTTCCAAACAACAAGTAGAACCTTTACTAGAAGTTGTCCTAGACAGACTCTATACTTTGCGCAATCAATTAATGCACGGCGGAGCAACATTCAAAAGTGATGTAAATCGTTCGCAGGTAAAGGACGGAAATAATATGCTCAAATTATTGGTTCCGTTGGTTATTGAAATTATGCTACTGCATCCGGAGGAGAATTGGGGTGAGATCTATTACCCAGTTATTATATAAAAGGTATAATTAAACTTATTTTAAAAGATGGAGACAAAATTGTTGTTTGAGTTAGCAGAAATGTATTCAAATATTATAGCAGAAAATGTAAAGACAGAATTAATAAAACTAAATCACGAGTCCCATTTGCTTTCAGGCGACGATAGTGGATTAAAAAATATATGGGAGGAAATCTGTGTTCAGGTTCAGCATGAAGAATCAAATGATTGGCATCTACATCTAGATTTAATGGATAATCTCGTACAAAACGCGTTTGAAGTTCAACCAAAATCAATTAAAAGATTACTTAATTATATCGGTTCGTTAGACCAAAATGATTTTGAGAATGATGAAGAATGTGTTTTAAACGATGAATATGGCATCAAAGAAATTAGAAATAATTTAATAAAAATTGCTGATAACTATACCAATACAAACATTTCAAATTATATAAATGGAGAAGAGTATGATGAGGATGAAGAAGAATTTAAAGATGACGATGAATATGAGGATGATGAAGAAAAAAATTAGACCATCTTAGTCTAACGGATGATCAATATTATACCTTGGCTGTTGGTAATTTTTGTTAGGACCAGATGTTATTCTAGCTGCTCTTCGGGCAGGCTCCTCTTCTCTATGTTTTTTTTGCAATTCCCTTAATCCCTCAAGTAAATAACTTGCTTTTTTAACCGGCTGCTGTTCCTTTTTCATTTCTAGATAGGAAGGATTTGCGGCAAGTTTTCTTGTAACTGCTTTCAACAAATTTTGAAGTATCAATTTTCTAACATCTGGTGGGTATTTACTAATCACTAAGAATAATTTATTTATTTGATTATTTTCCATTTTTCACCTTTTAGTTATTAAACATACACCAACTTCTCATTACTCAACATCTGCTCCCCATCAAATCTGTAAGCAACTAGTTTTCCTACTTTTGCAACACTATAATCCAAGCAACATATATTATTGCGATTTATAGAGGGGTTTCCTTTTAACCAATAGTGTCCAAAGAATACGGGTTTCTTATCTTCTGCATAGAAGTTGGTATTCTTTAAGAATGAAGTATCTACACTTGTGTCAGGTAAAGAATCTAGCGGTTCCATGCTTATGTTCTTATAACTGATTTTGCTAGGATCTTCCCACCATTTGATTCTAATTTCTTTTCTCAGTTCTCCATCCTTATCTGTAAATGATAAACCTGGCGGCATGGATATTTCTTTTCCTTTAAGCGTTTCTTCTATAGCTATATTAAATCTTGAACCTTCACTAACTGATTCATAAATATATTCATCAGTTAATTTTGCGTCATACAGGGGTTGTGATTTTATATAATCAATATTGTCTTGGTCCCAACAAGCGTGAACCGCTCTAAAATGTTCGGTTTCAAAAAAGACGGGCAATGATTTAAACCAATTGATATATTCTTCGTATTCGCTTTGCCTGTTTTGAAACTGTTTTAATGTTTCATAATGCTGGATAATATTTTTGATTTTGTGTTTTCTCAAGTGTCCACCGCTGGACTCGGGATAATGAAAACACAGGGCGTTGTATTCATGATTACCCATTAAAGCCTTAGCGTTATTAGTATCACGCATTCCTTTTACTATCTTAAGGGTCTCCCTAATCTTCGGCCCCCGATCAATATAATCACCAACAAAGAAAGCCTTTCTTGTTGGGTGCTGATAAACCCCAGCTTTTTTACTATATCCCATTTTCTCCAGCAGAGCTTCTAACTTATCCGCATGCCCGTGAATGTCTCCAATAAAATCATACATATCCTTCAATTTAATTAATTTTAACTGATTCCCCCCCGGAATCTGATACTGCAAGATCCCAAAGGTGATGCCCACCTATTGGTAACCTGTTTGTGAACCCAGAATTATTTCCATGCCCAGTAACAAATCTGCCCTTTTGCGTTACAGGATTATTGATGGTTGCTTGACCAATAGCATGCACCCCTATCCTAGCATAGATTTTATCAGAAGAAAAATAGAAGGCCAGCTTAACAGCGATATTTCTGAGTCCATGATTCGCAAAGACTTTGCAGCCATGAAAGATGTGTATACGGCACCCATTCAGTTTAATAAAACCAGGGGTGGTTACTATTATGCAGAGGAAGGGTTTTCCATTAAAGAGTTTCCCTTAACCAATGAAGAGATCTCGGCACTTGACTTTTCAACGGCCTTGTTGCATAACCTGAAAGACACTCAAATCTTCAAACAGTTTGAGAATGCCATTAACAAACTCATTGAAGGATACAGGATCAGTAAGGTCTTGGGCAAGTCTGAAAAACAGTTGATTCAGATTGAGGAACCATTAAAAACGCAGGGTAATCAGTGGTTGGAACCCATTTTGAATGCCATTATTGAACAGAAAACCTTGAACATCACTTATGCCCGTTATGGTGGAGAGCCAAAGGAACATGTGGTATCGGCCTGTTTGCTCAAGGAATATCATAACCGGTGGTACCTAGTTGGCCATTCAAAAAGAAGTGACAGTTTGCTTGTAATGGCATTAGACAGAATCCAAAACATAACATCCTGCCAGGAGCCATTTGCCAGTATTGAACAGTTTCAACCAGACGAGTTTTTCAAATACAGTTTTGGTATTACCCAGTTTCACGATGTTAATCCAGAGAAGATCCTACTCAAATTCAACCCCCACACCGCGCAATACATCATCAGCCAACCACTGCACCATAGCCAACAAGTAATTATAGAAAACGAAACAGAAGTGGTGGTCAAGCTAGAGGTTTACATAAGCCAGGAATTGATCATGGCCATTCTTAGTCATGGATCGGCGGTTGAAGTTTTGGAGCCAGCTCATTTTAGAAAGCAAGTCAAGGAATTAATTAAAGAAATGGCTGCGCGATATAAATAGGCGGTCATCTGACAATTTAGGTTTGTGTTTCACTTACAAACCAATGTCAAATGAATGCATACAAAACCCCGCAATTAGACAAAACGCTGCCCGTATTCTCACCGTTTAATAATGACGTTGAGCCCATTAGGCTGTTTTTTGCCTATTTCCAAATAATCCCAAACATCAAACGCATCAGGGATTTACAGGGAGAGAAGTTTAGGGTTTGGACAGAAACCAAATACGCCCATCTATTGGAGAGTAGTCATTTATCGGAGTACTATGATCATGCTTCCAAACGCTTTGACCTAGACGACCAGTATTTTATCATGCCGGAAGGCATTGTTTTGAGGATAGATAAAAACAGGGTGAGTATTTATTACAAGCCATCAACCAGTGCAATTGCCGAGGCATTGGCCAAGGAAGCTTTGAAGTTTAAAAAGAAAGCAGTTACCAATCAGAGCATCAAGATGGTAGCCAATGGAACAGAAGGGTTAGAAACCTATTCCATTAAAATTAAAAAGCCGGTTTTAGACCTGAACCTCCATTATAATGAAGACCTAGCCGAGTTTCATACAAGGAATTTGAAAAACCTGAAAAAGCAGGAGAAAAGCGGTCTCTATCTTTTCTATGGTTTACCCGGAACAGGAAAATCAACCTATATCAGGTACCTAATCAGGTCAATCAATAAAGAAGTGATTTTTATCCCGCCAGGATTGGCAGGCATTTTTGATAGTCCGGCTATTACCAAATTCCTATTGTCAAACAGGAACACCGTATTTGTTATAGAAGACGCAGAGGAGCTGTTGGTCTCAAGGGACTTAAATAAAAACAGCAGTGTCTCCATGCTACTCAACCTAACCGATGGCCTTCTTGGAGAAACCCTGGGCATTCAAATTATTGCCACTTTTAATACAGACCTGAATAATATAGACAAAGCCCTGTTGAGAAAGGGCCGGCTATTGGGAATGTATGAGTTTAAACCACTGAGCATTAACCGCTCCGTAGCCCTTTTGGAGAAAAGGGGCATCAAGCCTGCCATGGTGCATCAACCCATGACACTGGCAGAAATCTTTAATAAAGAACAGATTGATTATCAGTATCAAAAGGCAAATAGACCGGCAATTGGGTTCTTGTCAAACAAAACTTGAGAACCTGACAAATCTCATTCGCCAAACAGTAAATAATTCAGTAATTTGTAATCCCCCCCTTGAAGTGTATGTTAGCACCCCCAAGGCACATTCTGTCAAAGTCTACGTTTATGAAGGGCTGTCAATGCCCTAAGGCGCTCTGGATGTATAAACACCAGCCGGACTTGCGTGCAGCAGTATCAAACAGCCAACAAGCCATTTTTGACCAAGGAACCAGTGTAGGTAAACTGGCGGAGCAATTGTTTCCCGGAGGAGTAGACGCCCGCCCGGTAGATACCTATTCCTATCAGCAATCGGTGGTAGACACTTTTAACTATGTACAAGCAGGGCATAAAGTGGTCTATGAAGCGGCATTTCAGCATGACCAGGTTTTGGCGGCCCTAGATATATTGGTTCAGAAAAGGGGCAAATGGCAGGCTTTTGAGGTAAAAAGCAGTACCAGCGTAAAAGACACATTCTTACAAGACGCGGCATTGCAGTACTATGTGATTACCCAGGCGGGACTGCCCTTAGTAGACTTTAGCATTGTATATATAAACAATGAATACGAGCGATACGGAGATCTAGACATAGCCCAAATCTTTACCATAGAGTCCGTGCTGGATCAGATTCTGGAGCTGCAACCCCAAATAGCCGCCAAGATTCCCCAACTCAAAGAAGTGCTGAAACAGAAAACGGTACCCGAACAAGCCATCGGGCCACACTGCTCAGACCCTTATGCCTGTGATTTTACAGACCATTGCTGGCAGCATATACCAGAAGATTCGGTATTTGACCTGCGGGGCCATAGCGCTGGGGCCAAATCTTTTGACTTGTATGAACAAGGCATCTTGAGTTTGTTAGACATACCAGATGTCTATCCCCTGAATACAGGCCAACAGCTACAGGTGCAATGCCATAAAACAGGAGAGCCACATATAGACCAAGACGCCCTGAATGATTTTCTAGCGCAATTGGAATACCCGCTCTACTTTATGGATTTTGAAACCTATCAAGTAGCCGTACCCGAGTGGGATGGCACCAGACCCTATCAACAGATTCCCTTTCAATATTCGGTGCATAGGCAAGACAGTCCTGGCGGACCCCTCACCCATTTTGAATGGTTGGCCCAATCAGGCACAGACCCCCGAAAGGATTTTTTGGTAAATCTGCTTAGCGCCATGGGTACTACCGGAACCATCCTAGCCTACAATTCCAGTTTTGAAAACAGCCGTCTTAATGATCTGGCTTATTGGTTTCCCCGAAAAGTCAAAACCATAGAAGCCCTGCAAGAACGGATGGTAGACCTGATGAGCCCCTTTAGAAGTAAGCATTATTACCTACCCGCCATGAAGGGATCATACAGTATTAAACAAGTACTCCCCGCCCTGGTACCCAATATGAATTACAATGAACTTGAAATAGGCAACGGAGGCGATGCCAGCACTGCGTTCTATCAATTACAGTTTGAAAAAGATGCATCGGTGGTTGAGGAAACAAGAGAAGCGTTGTTGCGCTACTGCGCGATGGACACCGAGGCGATGGTGCGGGTGTTAGAGAAAATAAAACCTAAATAATATGAACATAAATCAAATTAAAACAAAGACACAAAATCTAAATCAGATAATTAGAGATAATATATCAGATTTTGAAAATGAAATATATCCTATTACTGATGGTGTATTCAATTTGGAGGAATATTATAATAATAAAAACATAAGAATTGCTTGGTTAATGAAAGAAGCTTATGAAGATGAACGTGAAGGAGATTGGTCTATTCCAGATTTGTATTTTACAGACTATGAGAAATTTTATAAATCACTAGTTACAGGAAAATCAAAAACAACTTGGCAACCTGCTATTTATGCAACATATGGAATAGTAAATGAGTTTATTGAATGGGACGATATACCATTTATTAGAAATCAACCAAGCATTGTTAAATCTTTAGATAACATTGCGTGGATTAATATTCAAAAACTTCCATCTGAAACAAGAGAAAGAACAAAAATTAATAATATTCACAATTCATATCAGAAGAATAAAAAATACTTATTCGAACAAATTGAATTATGTAATCCTGAACTTATTATTTGTGGAAACACTTTACCAATAATTCAGAAAGATCTTGAAATAATTGAGGAAGGTAAATATGAAGGGGTTGAATATTGCAAAACAAAGAATAGGATTTACATAAACGCCTATCATCCAGGACAAAGAAGTATAACAAGAGAAGTTTATGTAAATGAGATTATTCGATGCGCAAAAATGTTACTATAATAAATGATTGGAATATTTAAAAATTGTAAAAATGTCGAGATTTAGTAAAGGTGAAAGAATATCATTTAAAGAAAATCCATCTAAGCGGGGTAAGATTGATGAGGTTCAAGCTATTCAAAAGACCTATCAATTTTACGATATAATATGGGATGATGGAAGTTTTGAAATAATTGAAGAAAGCGACTTGATAGAAGAAATCCAAGTAAAGACACCTTGGGATATTTTGCTCAGTAATTCATTAAGTGATTACAGAAACTTTTCAATTGTTACGACAATTCATAAAGTTAGAAATACTTCTTCAAATACAATTTCAACACTAAAATCATCAAGAACAATTTTTAAACCATACCAATTTAAACCATTAATTAAGTTTTTAAAATCAGATATTAAAAGAATAATAGTTGCAGATGAAGTAGGTCTTGGTAAGACAATTGAAGCAGGTCATATTATGTTAGAATTAGCAGCAAGAAACAATCTTCAAAATGCTGTGATTATCTGTACTAAATCACTAATGGATAAATGGCAAAAAGAGTTACAGGATAAATTTAATTTTTCTTTTAAAATATATAATACATCTAAAGACTTTTTATCAGACATCAAATTAGATGTTGAAAGTTCCAAAAGAACAATAAAAGCCATTATTAATTATGAAAAGTGTAGAAACAAAGACATTCAAAAGTTATTCGAGTTAAATGAATACAATTTTGATCTAGTAATATGTGATGAAGCACATAAATTAAGGAATAGTGAAACTCTACAACACGAAGGGGTAAATAAAGTAATTACAAAGTCAGCCGCTGTAGTTTTTCTAACAGCAACTCCCATTATGATGGGATTAAAAGATTTATATACATTATTGAAAACACTAGATCCTGAAAGATTTAATACTTATGATGTTTTTCAAAATTCTATAAACCAAAACAAACCTTTTATAAAAGCGCTATCAGATTTAGCAAAAAACATCTCATTAAACCAAATAGGAACTGAACTAAATAAGGCAGAAATTAAACAAGAAGTAAATATTGATGAAGTTATTTTCTTCAGCAAAGACTATACAGTAGAAGATTTATTTGTAAATGATGAATTATATAAAAGGGTGCAACATAATTTATTAAATGGAACTGACACTGTAATAAATAGAGTAAAAATTCAACAAGATTTAATTGAATTAAACTCGTTAAATAATATCTATACTAGAACTAGGAAAAGAGATGTAATTAACGAAAATGAAAAAGTAACAAGATTCCCTAAGACCATTTCTGTTAATTTAAATTCAAAAGAACAAGAAATATTTGATAGTATAATTGAAGAATATAGTATTACTGATTCACTTGGAATAATACAAAAGAAGAGACAAATTTCAAGTTGTATAGCAGCTTTTAACAGCTCAAAAGAGGATCTTGAGCAAGGTAATTATGACAGACAAATTGAAGATTCAAAATTTTCAGCTTTTAAATCAATAATTGATGAAGTTGTAATTAGAGGTAATAGGAAACTAATTGTATTTGCATTTTTCACAAAAACCTTATTGTATTTAAAAATAAAGTTGGAAGAGTCTGGAATTAAATGCGAAATTATATATGGAGACATTAAAAACAGAACTGAACGAATTGAAAATTTTCAACATGATGACAATGTTAAAATACTCTTGTCTTCTGAAGTAGGTAGCGAGGGTTTGGATTTACAGTTTTGTGATGTAATGGTGAATTATGACTTGCCCTGGAATCCAATGGTTGTAGAACAAAGGATTGGAAGAATTGATAGGGTCGGTCAAAAATCAAATAAAATAAGCATTTATAATCTGATTATATCAAACACAATTGAAGAAAAAATACTAAAAAGACTATATGATAGAATTAATCTTTTTAGAGAATCTATAGGTGATTTAGAAGAAATACTTGGAGAAAACGAAAACTACAATGAACTCATTCGTAATGGAATTGACAAACTATACTCAACTAAACTAACTGAGGAAGAACAAAATTCTATTATTGATGAAATTCAAAGAGCATTCGAAAATGAACGACAGACGTTAGAAAAAATAAAAGTTGAATTAAATGAGGCTTTTGCGAATGACTTGCATTTTCAAAATGAAATTAAAGAAATTGAACAAAATCAAAAATATCTTACCAATAACGAGATAGTAAAATATATTGAAAGCGTGTTAAGAATTGAAATGAGTTCAATTCATCTTGAACACATAAATGAAAGCCTTTCTAGACTTTTGATACCTTCGAACAGCAACACTGTTCTATTTGATTTTATTGAAAAATATAAAGACTCAATTAATTTAAATCCAGAACTAGATAATTTATATAGAAAGTTTAAAAACAAATATTACGGAGAACGTTATATAGAAATAACATTCAATCAGAATTTTGCTTTTAATAATAAATCCGCTGAATATATTTCTGCATTTCATCCATTGGTAAATGCAATTACAAACTATTTCTGTAATCAAGGTTTTGATAAAAATCAATCATTTAAAATTTCAATTGACAGAAATAAATTAAATAAGAAGTATAAAATTAAAAATGGATTTTACATTTTAGCTGTTTATAAAATTATCGTCAAGAAAATACTAATGGATGGGAAAGAATCAAATATGTTTTACCTAAAAACAACAATTGCAGATTTAAATGAGGACGATATATTATTATTAGAAAACGAAGTTTCTGAATATTTAAATGGAAGCCTCCAACAGTTTGGCGAATTGATGAATGAAGATTTAGAATTAGATAGTATAGCCGTAAAAGAAATTAGAAAAATAATTTCTATGAAAGTATTAAGTGAACAAAATTTAGTTCGTGATGATGAGAAAATAAAATTTATTTCCTCAATTAGAAGAAGAGCTGAACAAGAAATTACCTACTTAGAAAAAAGAGTTCAAAGAGTTGAAAAGAATTTAAATGAAAACAGAGGTATTGAGCCAATCCTTAAGAAAGAGATACTTAACTTGAAAGAAAAAATTAGTCAAATTCAAACATCTCAACAAAGTGCTAAAATAGAAGTAAATCATACAATCATGTCTGTTAACTTAATACAAGTAAAATGAAAAAATTCCATATTGGTTTAGATTTCGGAACATATCAAACAAAAGCATGTATATATGATTTTGAAAACAAAACAAATGAATTCTTTAAATTCACAAGTTCAAAAAAATATTTTTTACCATCAACAATTTCGGAGACCATAAAAGGCACATTTAAATACGGTGAATCAATTAATCAATCATCTACAAAAAGACATTTTCATTATTTTAAAATAGCTGCAGCAGATGATCCAGAATTTAGAGCTGTTACATCAAATTCGTCATATGATATAGAACAATTACCTTATGATATAGATCAATTTAAACCATATACACCAGAGTTTTTATCTAGTGTTTTTCTTGCATATACAATTTTAATTATAAAAGAAGCATATACAGATAAAGTAAAAGTTATTCGCAATACACCTAAAAAAGGTTTCCTTGCTAAACTAGCACAAAGAAACACTGCTATAGAAAAAGAAGAAGAAGTGAAATTTACAATTCAATTAGGAATCCCAACTGAATGGTCAAGAATCAATAACCTTAGAAGAAAACGAAAATTTGAAAATATTCTTTTAATAGCTGAGCTATTAACTGAAAGGTTTAAGACCAGTAAAAACTTCACAAAGACAAATGTTGCAGATTTAATTTCTGAAGTTCAACTAATTTACCAAAAAAGTATTTTTAGTTCAATTAAATCTTTTGAACAAGAATTGAACGAAAGAGGACTTTCTGTTTATCCTGAAACTGCTGCAGGTTTATCTTTTATAACAAAATCAAAACAAATTAAGCCAGGATACTATGCAATTATGGATATTGGTGGTGGGAGTACTGATATTTCATTTTTTCATTACGAAAAGAAAAATGAAATTAAATATCTTGCTTCCGAGTCTTATGAAATGGCGGCTAATAATGTTTATTCTCATTTATCAAAAAAATCAAAAGATTTAATTGATGTAAAATCTATTGAATTAGAAGTGCACAAGAGAATTAAACAAAAAGCACAAAATAATGATGAGCTTTTTTATGCTATTAAAAAAGTAAAAATTGCTCTAGAGAAATTAATACAAAAGCTGTTCGCAAAAAGAGTTTATTGGTTTGATAAAAGAAGTATGCGGAACAACTATAAAAATCAACTTTTAATCGTTTATGGGGGAG